>Ga0208357_1000144_pt1 | contig 55699 bp, 36 predicted proteins | sample NGESurdeep092012_6_FD_184487 | JGI IMG/M metagenome (GOLD analysis project Ga0208357, IMG submission 184487) | Arctic peat soil microbial communities from Barrow, Alaska - NGEE Surface sample F52-2 deep-092012 (SPAdes) | ecosystem: Environmental > Terrestrial > Soil > Wetlands > Peat ...
AATGGCCCCGCGGGCATTGGGCCCACAGACTTCGTACAGCCTCATGCAACCGCGTTCCCTTCGCCGCTTGCCATAGCCGCCAGCTGGGACGTTCACGACGCCCGGCAATATGGCGCGGCCGTCGCGGAGGAGGTGGCCTCCATCGGCCGCACCATGCTCGAAGCACCGACCGTGAACATCTGTCGCATCCCCACCGGCGGCCGCACCTTCGAGGGATATGGAGAAGACCCCCTGCTCGCCGCGGAAATCGCCGTCGCGAACATCGAAGGCATCCAGAGCCGCCACGTGCTCGCGAACGTGAAGCACTTCGCGCTGAACAACCAGGAAGACAATCGTCTCTTGTCAACGCGGAGGCGGATGAGCGCACGATGCGTGAGCTCTACTTCCCTGCTTTTAGAGCCGCGGTCACGCGAGCCCATGTTGCTTCGGTGATGTGCTCGTACAACAAGGTGAATGGCCTCTACGCCTGCCAGAACCGGCAGCTGCTGCAGGATGTTCTGCGCGACAACTGGCGCTTTGACGGCTTCGTCGTCTCCGATTTTGGAGCAGCGCACGACGGGGTACAGGACGCCGAGGCTGGACTCGATCTCGAAATGCCCAGCGGCGCAACCTACAACCAGACGTTTCTTCAGCAGGTTGAAGCCGGCGTTGTGCCCGTCGCTCAGATCGACACACTGCTCCGTCACCGCTACGTCACGATGATTCGCTTCGGCCTGTTCGATTCCACGCCGGCGCCGCACCCGATTGCGGAAGCGGCCCATGGCCAGGTCGCGCGGCATCTCGCCGCGGACAGCATGGTTCTGCTGCGGAACAAGCAGGCTGCTTTGCCACTCGACAGCGCGAACATTCGCTCTATCGCCGTACTCGGCCCCGCGGCCGACCAACTCCTCGAAGGCGGTGGCGCAGCCTTCGTGCTTCCGCTGCACACGATCACTCCGTTGGATGGCCTTCGCAGGCGCTTTCCGCATGCGAAGATCACGTTTGTCGGCAGCAGTGGTGCCGGATTGATCGACCGCCGCGACACCATCGACGGCCTCGCCCTTACACCGGCGCTGCCTGGCGCTGAAGCGAATGGCATCACTGCGGAGTACTTCGACAACACAGCGTTCAAAGGCCCACCTAAAGTCGTGCGCACGGAACGCATCCCCGAGGTTCGCACCGAGTTTGGCGCGCCGCTCCCGGGATTATCGCCGCAGTACTCGCTCCGCTGGACTGGCACCCTGCGCGTGCCGGCCACGGGCAGCTACACCATTGGCTTCGAGATGTGGGGCAAGATGCGCCTCTATCTCGACAACAAGCTGGTGCTCGAACTCACGAATGGTTCAAATACGCTGCAGTCACGCTCGCTCGCGCTCACGCTGCACAAAGGCCATGCATATGCGCTGCGCGCCGAGTATGTCTCGACCTCACGAGGCCTCGCGCGCCTGTTCTGGGTACTTCCGGACCATGTTGATCCGCCAAGTCTCGCGCCAGCCGTCGCCGCTGCGCGCAGTTCAGATACCGCTATCGTCTTCGTCGGCACGTGGGCGCATGAAGGCTTTGATGCAACTACGCTCGCGCTGCCTCCCTCGCAGGACCGCCTGATCGAAGCCGTTGCCGCCGCGAATCCGCATACCGTGGTAGTTCTGCAGTCCGGTATTCCGACACTGATGCCGTGGGTCAACAAGGTAGCGGCAATCGTGGAAGCATGGTTCCCGGGCGAAGAAGGCGGCCTCGCCATTGCAGACGTTCTTTCCGGCGACATCAATCCATCAGCGAAGCTGCCTTTGACCTTTCCAGCCGACGATCACCAGGTACCCGAGTCAACTCCCGAGCAGTATCCGGGAGTTGACGGCACGGAAACGTATACAGAAGGCCTTGAAGTCGGCTATCGCTGGCAGAACGCGCAGCACCAAACGCCGCTGTTTCCGTTCGGTTTTGGCCTATCGTATACAAGCTTCGGATTTTCGGGGCTGACGTACAAAGTGCAATCCGACGGCACGGTGGATGTTTCCGTCAAAGTCCGCAACCAAGGCACGCGTGATGGCGCAGATGTCGTCCAACTGTATCTCGACTACCCCAGCACAGCCGGCGAACCTCCACTGCAACTGCGCGGTTTTCAGAAGGTGCAACTTCGCAGTGGACAAGCGCAACTCGTCCACTTCCAACTCGACACGCGTGCGTTTTCCGTCTGGTCCACGCAAATCAATAATTGGCAAGCAATTTCTGGTGACTTTGGATTGGCCGCCGGCGATTCTTCGCGTTTTCTGCCGCTGCGCCGTTCACTCCATCGCAATTAGCGACATTGGAATGAGCGGCGTACACAATCCTTGCGGGTTCACGGTACGTCCTTCTCCTGCTCAGCAAAGTATGCACCATCAAATAGCGAGATAAAACACCTATCTAGCTCGGATACTCAATCGATTCTGAGTGCATGCGGGTGTCGTACCAGGGGTCAGTTGCCGTCTTCAGCCACTCGCCCAGTTCCTGTTTCAGCGTCCGAAGGTCCGCCGCATCAATGGAACTCGGAGACAAGTTCTTCATCTGATAGGGATCAACCACGTTATCGAACAGAAGCGTTTTCCCATCTTTGTCGACCTGATAGGAATAGCGATCGGTGCGCACCCCGCGTCCGTCGTACATCATATAAACGGCCGATTTGGGCTTGGGCTGGCTGGCATAATCTCCGGTCAGTAAACCCGCCGAATAGTTGATACCCCGGACCGTAGATGGAATGCGGTCTTCCAGGCCCATCATACCGAGAAGCGTTGGCATGAAGTCGACTTTGGAAAACATCAGATCTTCCAACCCGGCTTTCAGCCTGTTTGGGAAGCGAATCGTGAGTGGAACCAGGAAGGCCTCATCGTAAATAACGCTTTTCCCTGTGAGTCCCTCACTACCCATCATCTCGCCGTGGTCCGAAGTGAAAATAACAATGGTGTTTTCCGCTTCGCCGGATTCTTCGAGCGCTTGCAATACGCGGCCCAGTTGTTGATCGATACTGGTGACGTTCGAAAAATAAATCCGCGCGGCCAGTTCGATATCAATACCAGTTTTTGACTTGGCCGCACCCACGTTCGGCCGGTTCAGCAGTTGGCTTAGGGGCATGTTTTTGTAGTACTTGTCGTAGACATCCGATTCGCAGTCCTTCAAAGACTTGTAGGGCGGGTGCGGCGGGATGGGTTCCCACATCATGCTGAAGGGCCTGTTCGGGTCACGCTGCCCGCTCTTGTTCTTCAAATATTCGACAACCACGTCCGCCTCGTTCCGCGGACTATATCCTGTCGTTTGATAGGCCTCTCCATCCTTCTTCTCGCCAACCAATGCAGGCACATTCGAGAACGCCAACGGATTGAAAGGGGTATCGTGGATCGTTTGATACCAGTATTTGATGCTATGTCGCCCTGCGCCAGGAGGAATATACGTGTCGTACGGATTCACATAATGCCCGCCCGGAGGCGTCAATTTGCCAACGTAATTCCCGTCCTTATCGAACAAAGCTTGAGTGCGCTCCCAGTGGGTTTTTCCGACAAGAGCCGTCTCATAATCGGAGGCCGCTAACACATCTGTGAGGCACGTGATCGAATCATGCAGCCCTTGCGGCCGCCCCTGATAGCAGTTGCCGTCCATGACTCCGTTCTTGCTGGGATACATGCCGGACATCAGCATGGCGCGGCTGGGGCTGCACACCGGAGAAGTCCCATTCGCGCACGTGAACAGGAGACCCTCCTTGGCCAGCCGATCCAGTTCCGGCGTATGCACCGGATCGCTCACCGTCTTCAGCGCATCGCGGTAGGCTGGCTGATTCCAGATTCCGAGCGCCTGGATACGAAACTCATCAGGTTGAATGAAGAGCAGGTTGGGCTTTTTCTTCCCGTGAGTCAGAGGTTTGGCTGACGCGGTTTTGGCTACCCGCCCCAGGAGAGTGCCCGACGCTGCAACTGCCGCCGCATCCGCAAGAAACTCACGCCTGCTAATCATTTGTATCCTTTCCATTCTCTTCCTTATTATATTCCAGTTTTCCATGATACGTCTGCCCCGAGCGAATGGAGAATGCTATTGGTCAATCCGCCCTGGGTACGGGGTACGTGTCATCAAAAACGAGCCGGAAGAACTCGGCGGTTTCGTTTTTCTGGAAACCGCATTGGTCTCGGCAGATTTCCACCACCGTCTCCCCAGACTCCGCCTTCCGCAACATCCGCAGAATCTCCTCTTCACTATGACCGCGCTTGCCGATAACACCTCCCCGATTCTGTTGAGGTCGGCGGCGGAATGAACCACGGCATGACCGGGATTCGGCATCTGATGCTGGGCCGGCGTCTCGAAACGCAGGATGGTCTGTTCGGCTTTGTCGTCCTCGACGATAAAGTCATTTCTCGAAAGCGGACGCGCGACCAGGTTGCCCTTCGTATCGGTGACCACGACGTCAAGTACGACGAGTTGGCTGGAACATGCATCACAGACCTGCCTGACTGGGATGCCGGTGGAGCAGGTGCCTGTGAACGGGGCGCAGCCGCAATAGTCACCGCTAACGTAAAGACAGCAAAACTTAATATCGACATTCAGAACTCAACCCACAGAGGCGAGGAGGGTTACTCGTTGGTGGCACATTTTGCGAGCGAAACGGGTGGTCGCCAACAATTGAAGCGATGAGACTCCTTTGAATTTTCTGAACGAGAAGTAGGCGACCGACTATAGTCAAAGAACCTCAGGCGTGAATCCAAGCATCCCTTTATGGATGAAACCCTCAGACGTGGCGGAGCAGCGAGCAAGTGGATCTACCGCGAGGAGCTGCAAAGCAGTTTAAGCGCATTGTCCCGATACACTTTTTTCAAGACCTCGTCTGGAAGAAACAGACCGTAGATGTTCCAGCGCCCCTGCCGCGAGGCGTGTGATGGGTACTCAAAATATTCGTCCGCTGTCTCCAGGAAGCGATAGTACTTCCTGTACATAGTTTTCTCAGGGAGAAGGTCTGTTCCGAATATTATTCGGTCTGGGAAATCGAGGAATAGTTTGCGGGCTGTATAGGGCTGGCGCCCTAATTCCGGCGTACGAGCAGAGATATCAATAAAAACATTCGGGTGTTGCTCGAGCATTCGTCGGGTAAACGCAAGGTCTTCGCCGCTCTCGCCAACATGCGCACCAACAAACGTTGTTCCGGGGTGGCGTTGGAAGACGCGATTTCGTTGTTCCAAGAGTTCCCACTTCTCAACCGGGACACCGCAAAACGCCCAATCCGGATGAGCCGCCAACTCCTCATAACGTTCGTTGTTTGCATCAATTGGTTTAAAGAACGCTGCCGGATCCGCCGTGTGAAACATCACCGCTAAGCCAAGCTCCGCTGACTTCTCAAAAATCGGTGCAAAGCGCTCATCATCTATGCGAAGCAGTTTTCCGTCCGCATCGGAGAGCGTCAGGCCGAAGTCCTTCCAGAACTTGATACCGCAAGCACCCCGTTCCGCGAGAGCTTCAAGGCGGTTCAGTGTGAGTTCAACGAAATCGTGCCGCACCACGTCTGTCCAGTCCATCCATCCAATGGTATGGAAGCGGTTGCGGTCTGTCTGGTGGAAACGCTCCATGATGCGGTGTGCAGTGTCGCCCGTCTGCATCGTGATGTTCACGATTTTTTCGACACCAACCTCATCCATTACGTTGAGGACTTCGCCCGGGTCCAGGGAGTCCAAATGATTGTGATAATCCACGACGGGAAAACGTGGCATATCAATGGGATGCGCTTCGGAGCGGATCTCTGAAACCGGTTGGAAATCGCTAAGGCGGAGGTCGACCTCCGCTTTTGCGGTCACCATAGCAACAAATTTGTCCTGTTGATCCATTGTTTAGATGATATCCATTCGTTGCATTTGCTTACTTATACTTCTTAAAAGTATGTTAGTGTTTGCTTATAAGTCAAGGCATAAAATGGACACCCAGCGCGCGATCCACTGCACGCATGCCGCTCGGGTTCACACGGAAAGTTATTAAACCTATGCGTTTCTCGTACTTGCAGCGATTATTGAGAGACGGGTAACCAGTGGATGATCGTCTGCCGTTTTGTCCGAGCCGATTCAAATCAGCTCGGCAAGAGAGTGCACCGCCTTGTTGTTCGCCATCGAAGGCGAACCGACAAGAGCTAACCTCCGCGATCATGCCACTCGCGTGCGCCCGGCCTCCGGAACGAGAGAGTATTCAGCTTCTCGGAGGCAACTTTCTAATGGGAACCGACTACCAGCATAGGTTTCTCAACGATGGTGAAGGACCGGTCCGCCCCGTATCAGTTTCACCGTTCGCAATTGATACCTACCCAGTGACGAACGCCGACTTCTCGGAGTTCATTGCGAAGACAGATTATGCCACTGACTCTGAACGTTTTGGCTAGTCGTTCGTATTCTAGGCGCACATCCCTGCCGCTCGCTTCCGTGAGCTGGTAGTCGATACCGTCGCGGCAGCTCCATGGTGGTGTTAGGTGCCGGGAGCGACCTGGCGTTCTCCTGAAGGGCCGGGTTCCAATTTGAAGGAGCGGTGGCGTTATCCTGTCGTTCACGTCTCATGGAACGATGCGGTGGCTTATGCATCCTGGGCAGGACGCGCACTGCCGACCGAAGCGCAATGGGAATACGCTGCGCGTGGGGGACTAGAACAGAAGCTTTATCCATGGGGCGACGAACTCACTCCGAACGAACAGCATCTCTGCAACATCTGGCAGGGCGAGTTCCCTCGTCATGATACCGGCGAAGACGGATACACCGGAACGTGCAGCTTCAAACGTTGGGTTTCGGTGCGTCCGCTCTAATATCTGACGCATGAGGGCTGGTGGATCGAAGTGGCGACGAGGCAAAGTGCCGGTAGTCCGTCGCAAGGCCGGCCTGCCTGCGGAGCCCCGTTATCCTGGCGCTCGCCATTACGAAGTCTCGTACAGAGTGATTGGATTATCGCTCGGCCCTCCTTTCGTTCAACAGCTTGCTTCCGAGCGAACTGGAAGAAGCAAGACGTAGCAGTTCGGAGCCGGCCAGAAGGAATGCGCCGACACCGTACACGTAACTGGATGCAGGCTTGAACTGGCCGGGCGCAGCGCCTACCGGCTGAATGCTGCCGAGCCGTCCATCGCTGTAGACGTGGGATAGCATGCCCGTCCAGGCGTGTTCGGCCACTGGGACATAGCTCGCGCGGTCCAGCAGGCCTTCGTTAACGCCCCAGGCGATGGCGTAGGCAATGAAACCAGAGCCGGAGACTTCGGGGAACGCATAAGCGTCTGGATCAAGAAGGCCGGAACGCCACAGGCCGTCGGAGCCTTGCAACTGTGCGAGGCGCGCCGCCATTTGCCGGAACTGTGTAACGTATTTTGCACGCGTGGGCCAATCGATGGGCAGATATTGCAGCACGCGAGCTAGCCCAGCGATGACCCATCCATTGCCGCGCGACCAGAAGACTTTCTGCCCATTCGCTTCGCGCTTCGTGAGGTAGCGCTCGTCACGGTAGAAGAGATGCTCCTTCGGGTCATACAAAGCGTTCGAGGTGATCCACCACTCGCGATCAAGAAAGGAAAGGTAGGCCTTATTGCCGGTAGCCCGGAAGAGCAGGGCGCAGACAGGCGGAGCCATGAAGAGCGCATCGCACCACCACCAGAGCGGCTTTGCCGGGTCGTCCGGGCGCTGCATCATGGCGTCAAAGCGCCGCTGGATCGGTTGTAACATAGCAGAATCGTGGAATTGAAGATATAGCTCGAGATAGGTCTGCCCAACGGCCTGATGGTCCGCATGCGTGGGATTGGGCCCGGGCCGCCACTGCAACTGTCTTCCCATGGCCATCATCGCGTCCTCGAACTTTTTGTCTGGGATGGACTTGGCGGCCGCCATGAATCCGACATAGAGCGCTGCGAACGTCCAGTCATCGTTGAAATGAGTGAGGGTTCGATTGAGCTCCCATGTGCCAACCTTCTCCATGGCCTTGCGGATCGCCGCCGGCGTGATTTTCGTGGAGAGATCCGTGGCCAGGGGACCTCCGTTGTCAGGAGAATCACCGACAGCAGGCAAACTCTCCTGTGCGGTGAGTTTTTGTCCAAGCAGCAAAGGATTGTCTGTGCACCAGATGATGGCGACGGAGAGGCAGTGTAGAAAGGATCGACGCGAAGATGGCATCAGTAAGCTCCGGGGAAGTAGGTACTCATTTCCGTTTGGTCAATTCTGCGTCCACCTGGCGTCGGCCAGCCGCAGATACCGGATGCCGCATAGGGTAGCAAGGTTTCCCTTATTTTATGAAGGATAATCGCTTGTGGCTCAGATGGGAGAAGCCCGGCCCGCAGCGCAAGATACTGCGCGGGCAACATTGCAGAGAGCAATGTTTCGGGAATGGTTTTATTGTCAAGATTGTGCATCAGAGTTCGAACTGCCGCCTGCACTACGGGCTCCTGCCAGTAGTAGCGGATGCGATCGCTGTAGCTGTAGCGACGAAGAATGCGCTGTTGCTGGAGTGTACCGTGATAGTGCTTAGACCAGTTGGCTGGGGACGCTAGCATCACTTGCTCAAGAACGTCAGAGAGATGAGAAAGAGTGTCTTCCGAGCAAATTTCCTGCTCAATTTTCTCCAGCGCAAAAAGCGCTTCGCGAAGGGCAAACGTAAGTGCAGGACCGACCTTCAGAATTGCGAATCCGTCTTGCACCAGCTCACGGTATGCCGAGGGGCGCTGGTAGTCGCTCGAATGTGCCTCGAAAACAAGTGACGGATTCTGGCGAAGAACGGCGCGGAGGGACTCGGTCTTGGCAGAGACGTAATCGACAACGCTGTCATGGTTGAATTCGACGCCCGGCTGAACAACCATAGCGATAACTCTTCGCCAGACATGTTCGAGGCCGACTCTCGCGAAAACTTCCTGATGGACTCTCACCGTCTGTGATGCCATTGGGTAGGTGGTTACCTTGAGTTCGCTGAGCGACTCTGTGGCGCCCCCGGGAATAGGGACTTCCGTGCCGATGACGTAATAGCGGGGTGCTCCGCTCGCCGCTTCTTCGGCTGCGCGGCAGAGACGCGCGGCTCTTTCAGCGATGACCTCATCGGAAAGCATCGGCTCTCCAGCACATGGCATGCTGGCATCCAAATGGATCTTCACAAAGCCGGCACGCGAATACTCCGCAACCATTGCCTCTGCGTGCTTCATTGCTTCTTCCGCGGCAAGGTTCTGCCAAGGGTTCGGACCGAGATGGTCGCCACCCAGGATGAGATTTTCCGGGTCGAATCTCTCCTCCTTCGCTAAAGCGATAACGAAGTCACGGAAAGCAGCGGGGCGCATGCCGGTGTAACCACCGAACTGGTTCACCTGATTGCTTGTGGCTTCTACAAGTAGTGGCGAACGATCCGCGAGCGCCTGCTGTATTGCACCTCTGAGCACAAGCGGATGAGCCGAGCAAACCGAATACAAACTGAAAGGAACTCCAGCGGCATACGCCGGTCCCAAGTGTTCTAAGAATGCAGGCATGAGTGAGGTCTCCTGGCGACGTCCAAATAATAATAAATCATAATTATACGAAAGCAAAAATCAGTCTTTGGAGATTGTTCGGTCCCCGCGTTCAGTGGGGTGCTGCGAGTCGAAGGCCGGCGATTTGCTCGTAGGGGCGATATTCTTTGGCTGCGATACTTGGCTAGCTTGCCGGAACCGCAAAGGAATCTCGCGTCACTCCGCACCACTCTGTCAGCATCGCGCGGTGCATGTGCAAGACGTCGCTAAAGTGCGTATCTCCAGCGAGATTCAGCATCTCTCCTGGGTCCGTCTGGAGGTCGACAAGCGACTCCCGCCGGTTGCCCTCGCTGTAGACGCAGTACTTATAGCGCTGCCCTCGGACCATCCTTCCATCCGGATGCGGCACACGACCGCCAATCGGCGCTCCTTGCACCATCCGGTTCGATACCACCACGTAACGCCGCGGATCGATCGCCGGATTCTTCAGGCTAAGTCCTGGCAGCGTACCCGGGGCCGCGATGCCCGCATAATCGCACAGCGTAGGAAGCAGGTCAATTCCGGTATTCACTAAACGCGCCGAGGTATTCGCAGTCGCTCCCTTCCGGCTCAGAATCAACGGCACCCTCGAGGCCTCTTCATAGAACACTGTCTTTTGGTTCCATCCATGCGCTCCCTGGCAGTCGCCGTGATCCGATAAAAAGACGATCAACGTGTTCTCCTCGTGCCCCGAACCACGCAGGGCATCGAGCACAATTCCAATCTGCGCATCTACCTTCTCGATCATCCGGTAATAAGCCCACAGATAATCTCTCCACTGCCTTTCATTGAAATCTCCCACAGGGAACATGGGGTTCGCCTGGTACGACCGTCGCATGAGCGCAACAATGTCCGGCTCATTCTGCTGTGGAGCGTGATTAGCCCGCAGCGGAGGGCACTGTTCGAGCGCTGGAGGTCGTCCCACGGCTCCCAGCGGAAGTCGCTGTCCGCGTGCCCACTCGCAGATGTTGTGCGGATTCAGGAATGAGGCAACCATCAGAAACGGAGCATCGTGCTTTTCCCTAAGGAATTCTGCCGCGTCAAGCTCCGCCGCGATGTCGTCGTTGAACGTCGTGGCCATTCGCGTAAATCCATGTATGTTCGCCTGGTCCTCGGGACAGGCGATATGCCACTTGCCAAAATAGGCCGTCTCATAACCGCCGTCCTCGAAGATCTTCCCCATGATAGGAAATCGACGCGGATCCAGATGCACCTCCGAAAGCCCCGTATTGTCCATTACCCCCGTCTCTGTCGGGTACCGCCCTGTAAACATCGATGTGCGCGACGGGACACACAGCGGGTTGGCGCAATACGCTCGCGTGAACGAGGTCCCGTTCGCCGCAAGGCTATCGATGTTCGGAGTATTGAGGTACCGCCTCCCGATGCGATAGCTGGCCGCGTCCGCCGATTGCTCGTCCGTAAGGATGACCAGAAGATTTGGCCGCATCGTCTGAAAACCGTCTGCCGACAAAGGGAGACCTGCCGCGCAAACCGCGGCCCCGGCTGTTCGCAGAAAATCGCGTCGAGTCACCATTCACCCTCCCAGATAATCAGCACATCGCCCGCATAAGCATCTTGCGAAAAGTACCGTTTAATATGCAATACTCTGTTTTTCCATTCCGTGCAACGTAAGAGACCCATCGAATCGAATGGACTATTGTTCCCAAGCAGTCGAGCTTACGAATCGCATCTCGGTCTCCGAGCACTCGATCCAACCGCTAGCTTCCCGGGAATCAGCGGGGTGGTCTTCGTAATGGCTAGCGGAATGAGATGGCTTGACGCTCCTTTAATTTGATGAACGAGATCGTTGACTCCGCCCACCTCAGGGGAACGTCCCGACCATCGTCCGATGGAAGCGCTATTTCGCGGAATCGCGAGCGTCCCCCCGACCGGCGTTTTGCCGCGACTTTCTGCAGTGTGCTCGCGCCAACAGACGGAGGGCTGGAAGTCAGTCGAGCCTGGCGAAGAGCTTGATTAGCTTATACTTACCCAGAAGCGAGAGTGGTGAGGACGCCTCCGCTTGACAAGCTTTCAGCTGGTCTTGTAGATTCAGTCGCACGAAAGAATAGACAATAATGTAATATGAAACGCAATATCGAAAGCATTGAAGAAGTTACGGGACGGCCGATACGTAAGCGGCCAATCACCAGAGTGCGGATGTGGGTCGGATGCCCGAAATCACTAGACGTGACTTCATGCCTGCAGCCATATTGATTCGTTGCAACATTGGTTGCAACTTCGCTGACGGGAACAGCTCAAACGTCCTCGCCGAGCCGTCGCCCCAGTGTCCTTTTGATACCGCCTGAGGAACAAAGTTTAGCCGTTGAGTATTTCTTGGGGGAAACTTCCCGGAACGCAGAATATCTATCCGATAGGTTCTAGCTGTCCGGACATTGTGTACAGGGCTTGGCCGATACAGCGTGATCTTGGGTTACCGTCTCGATGATTTGGAGCGCTTCGTATGAAAAAAAGTCTCATTCTTGGTGTGCCGCTGCTGTTTCTGGTGACGGGAGCTATTGCACAGCAGTCCTTGTTTCCCGATAAAACGAGGCTCGAAGCTTTGCAGCATCAGCTGCAGTGGGGTGGCCTGCGCTCAGCCTGTGACGCTGGATTGCGCCTGCAGAGCAAGCCTGTGGTCGATTTCTCACCACCGCCACATTATGGGCCGAACGGTCCCGAGCCTACAACCGACGAATCCCCCGTTCCCACGTTGAAGCGCGAGAGTTTGGCGGTCTATCGGCTGGCGTTGTGCTTTGAGATCTCGAAAGATCCAAAGTATAGCTCGAAGGCTGAAGGAATCCTCGATGGCTGGGCCGCTACCACAACGAAAATTGGGACGGATCAGGGTAAAGACGCCTTCAACTTCTATTTTCCATACGCGCTGATGGGGGCCTACATTCTCAGGCACGACGCAAATTGGTCGGACCAAGCATTTCCCACTTTCGTTTGGAAGGTTGTCATCCCTGCAAATAATGCGGCCAAGGCAAACAATCACGCGAACTGGGGAGTTTTGTTGCTTGCTGCCAGTGGAGGGTACCTTGATGATCCAGCCATCCTGAAACAAGCTAGAAGCCGCTGGCTAGAGTTGATGCGCTCTCAGGTAGCAGCCGACGGATCGTTGCCTCTCGAAATATGCCGAAGTGATACTTCGGATTGGTGCGGTGGAGTGACGAAAGGCATCAAGGGGATGGCTTACACGCACTTCACTCTCGAGCCGACAGCGATTGCAGCAGAAATATTTCAGAATGAGGGAATGAGCGTTTATTCAACGCCTGAAGGCCAATTGCTGTGTAAAGCATATAGACGTGCCGCCCAGTGGACATTACACCCCGAGACGTTTCCCTATTTTGAATCAAACCACGGGAAACTTGAGGGCCTGGATCATGTTGATTACTTTTATATTCTTCAGGAAAGATGTCCTAATCCCGATGGTGCCGCAGTGATGATAAAGTACGGTGCACATACGGCGGACCCCTTGGATCTCCGTACTCTATATGGTCAGTAGCACGGTATAGCCACCGCCGAATGCACTGCTTACCGCATGACCGCTTGTCGTCTCGCGTGTAGTACAGTGGCTCGCGGAAGCCAGGATATTTGTAGCGACCCATTAGCCTAGGAAGCACTTAACACACGAAGGGGTCTCGGAGAGCCATGGTAAAGAAATCACGGTTAAAGGATCCTAAGACGGGATGCAGGGGTCCAGAGGCTATGAAAAGTTCAGGATCTAGCCGACGCGAATTTATGAAGGACCTTGGGATGGCTATCTCTGCGCTTGCCCTTGCTCCAGAGAAGCTTGCCATGGCGATGGATGCCTCCGGACCAAAGCCGAACATTGTAATCATCCTTTCCGATGACGTAGGGTACGGAGATCTTACATGCTACGGCGGAATTAATGTCAACACGCCGCACATTGATGGTCTGGCACAAAGTGGGCAGCGCTTTACAAATGCGCACTCGGATGCGGCCACTTGCACGCCTTCGCGATATGCCATGCTCACGGGTAACTATGCGTGGCGACACGATGGCGTGCAGATTCTCCCCGGCGATGCCAAATCATTGATCGAGCCGGGACAGCCGACGATTGCCAGCGTTCTAAAGTCGGCTGGATATGCTACAGGCCTGGTAGGCAAGTGGCATATTGGTCTGGGAGATGGAACCATTGACTGGAACGGCGTTATCAAACCCGGTCCATGCGAATTAGGCTTCGATGATGCCTTTTTCTTTCCGGCCACGGCCGATCGTGTGCCCACCGTATACATCCACGATCATCGTGTCGTGAATCTGGACCCCAAAGATCCAATCCACGTTTCCTATGACAAAAGGATTGGTACAGATGTTACGGATCCGACCGGCCGGGAAGATCCCGAACTTCTCAAGATGAAGTTGAGTGAAGGGCATGACGGCACGATCGTCGATGGCATCAGCAGGATCGGCTACATGACGGGTGGCAAGTCTGCGCTCTGGACGGACGAAACAATGGCCCAGACCTTCACCAACAAAGCTTGCGACTTCATTAAAGAGCATAAGGATGAGCCCTTCCTTTTGTACTTCACCCCCAGCGATATTCACGTTCCTCACGCACCGGCGGAACAATTTGCCGGCAAGAGTCAGTGCGGTATCCGCTGCGACACCATAACGCAGTTGGACTGGTGCGTCGGCCGCGTGATGGAGACGCTGCAAGCGTCCGGCGTTGGTGACAACACGCTCGTCATCTTCACTTCGGACAACGGCCCGGTCGTGAATGATGGCTATGATGACAACTCGGTCGAGCTACTTGGCGCCCATAGGCCTGCTGGAATGCTTCGTGGAGGGAAATACTCTATCTATGAGGGCGGCACGCGTATGCCGTTCATCACGCACTGGCGTGGACATATCGAGCCAGGTGTCTCCGAGGCTCTCATCAGCCAGGTTGACGTACTTCGCAGCCTCGCGACGTTGGTGCATCAACCGGTGCCAAAGGGTGGAGCGCCAGACAGCCTGAACGAGTTGCCGGCACTGCTTGGGCAATCGCAAAACGGTCGTGAGACCTTGGTGGAGGAGGCAACGGTGTTAGCCATCCGCACCATTCGCTGGAAATTGGTTGACCGCCACCAACGGCCTGGGGCCCATCCATCTCCCATGTTCACACCGAAACCACTAACGCCACAGCAAGAGGCCCGTCACAAGGCCATCGAGCAATTGCTCATGCCAGGTGAGATTGATTATCCAACGGCACCACTAGAGTTATATGACCTCATCAATGACCCAAGTGAGACAAAGAATGTAGCCGCTCTACATCCGGAAATCGTAGAGCGGCTTCGGCAGAAACTCGCCGAGCTTCGGGCCGAGGGCCACAGCTGAGGAAGGAGACGCGCGGCAGGCAAATGAGTGGGATGGGATGCCGTAGATTGCGGAAGGGACGTAGAGTGCGTGGGTGGAAGCCGTGTGAGGTACTACGGGTATTGTCCTAGCGTGATACGAATCCAAATGTTCCAACGGTAAATATCGACAGGACCGATCGCAAGCCGGCGAGTAAGCGCTACCCGTATAATGGCCTCACTCGGATCTTTATCTTCGACACTGCAAGCTTAGGCGATTGTCCAGCATTTTAGAGGCGTAACGAATGGCGACGAAGCGTGGAAGACACAAGGGTACGAATACGGCACCGGGGAGTGTCGCTCTGAGCGTAGGACAGGGCATGCTCATCGGTGAGCGCCGGCAACACGTGCTAAAGCTGGTGGATCGAGACGGACGTGTCCTGGTGTCGGAACTCTCTGAGTCGCTCGGGATTTCGCCCATTACCATCCGGAAGGATTTGGATTATCTTGAGCAGCAGGGGTTGGTTCAGCGTACGCACGGCGGAGCACTGGCCCCGCATAATTCGACTCTCATTGACCTATCGCTGAAGTCCAAGGAGTCGCAACAGTCACGCGAGAAACAGGCGATAGCCGAGGCTGCGGCCTCACTGGTGCAGGAAGGCCAGTGCATCCTTTTGGATTCTGGGACAACGACGACTGCCGTGGCGCGTGCCTTGCGGCGTTTTCGCCACCTGACGATCGTCACGAATGCTATGAATATCGCCGCCGAATTGAGCGATACGGACTTCGACATTATCGTGGTTGGCGGCAATCTGCGCAAAAACTCATTGTCATTGGTTGGGCCGCTGGCGGAGGATGCGCTGCGGCAGATTCAGGCCGACATCCTGTTCCTTGGCGTGGATGGGTTCGACGTGAAAACAGGTGTAATGACCCCTAGCCTCCTCGAAGCGCGTGCGAATCGCGTCATGGTCGCAGCGTCTCGACGGGTCATTCCGGTGTTCGACTCTACGAAGTTCGAGCGGCGTAGCTTGGCGCTGATCATTCCGCCTTCAGGAGTGCATACCGTGATCACGGACAAGAACGCGCCCAAAGACCAAGTGGACGCCCTGAGAGCGGCGGGAATCGAAGTAATTCTCGCCTAGCAGTAGCGGTTGTACCCCTTCATCCCGTTCTGTCTTTGTAATCCGGCTCTCATTAGCGCCCGTGGATGTCGAGGACGCTCGGGACTGTCGTATTTCTACCTGTTCGGAAATGTTCCTCGGCATCGCCACGCATATTTCGCCTGTCATAAGTGCTTTTTCGTAAACCTGGATGAACGCGATGAGGCCTGAAGAAAGATGATGCAAGCCGCGTAGAATCATCTCCCGAGGAAGCACCTCAACGTCGCTCAGACCGGTCTAACGATGTCAATCTTTCCGCCGAAGCGTCTTCTATATAGAACCAGGAAAAAGCTGGAGTTCCTGAAGGCGCTAACGAATGAGCCTGACACGCAGAAAATTTCTTGACTTGGCTAGCGCTTACTCTGTTGCGTCGGCGATGCCGTCACGAGATAGCACCTCACGGAAGCGCCCGAACATTGTGGTCATCATGGCAGACGACCACGGGGCCTGTGCTTCTCATCCCTACGGCTGTGAAGATACGCGTGATCAAGACATATCTTCAGCAATGTGATCTGTTTTTATCTATAAGCACTTGTTGATCTATCAAAACTGTCATTGATCGCAGGGGAGAGTATATGAGTGTTGCACCGTTTCATGTTCTTGCAAAACCGATCGGACCGATCTGCAATCTGGATTGCAAGTATTGCTTTTATCTGGAAAAAGAGACGCTCTATCCGCAGGCTTCCAAATGGGCAATCCCTCCGGATTTGCTGGAGTCGTACATTCGGCAATATATTGAGCAACAGCAGACGAATAAGCTACTGAACTGGATGAATGTAAGTTGCGATCCATTTCGTGGGTATTACTGGGGACATCGGACGTGGAGAGCAGAGTATGCAGAGACATGGGCAAATGCTGGCATGACGCGTCAACGTGAGAATGATGGCTACCTGCCTCGCGAATTGGATTACGATACCGGGTTACCTATGAAAAATGCGACACGTCCCAAATAACGCCCCTGCGGCCTTTGCGGAAGCGCTGATGAGGCTTCAGGAGCAGGTCTCAATCGGAACAAGCAATGAATTCAACATCTACACAAGTTGGGAAATCCTTCGTGCTGGGTCGACCGGAACGCATTCTGATAGCGCAGAACTGGGCAATCGAGCATGCGGAGTCAGGGGTCCTACCGGGTTACGCGTGTTTCGTTCTGAATAGGGTCCAAAGCATTTTCAGCGCTGGAGAATTTCTCCTATGGTTGTAGTTGTTGAATTGGTAGCCTGAATCAAGCCTGAGCGTCCTGTGGGGTAATGGCGGGCAGCAGGTGTTCGATGGCTTGGTCGAGAGCATGAACGCTGCGCGCCTGTGCTGCGCGGAGTTTTTCTTTGAGCTTGCTCCAAGCCTTTTCGATCGGGTTCAGGTCCGGGGAGTAAGGCCGCAGATAGAGCAACTCGGCAGCGGTTTGCTCTAGGCTCTCGCCAACGCCGGCCACCTTTTGGGCGCCGAGGTTGTCCATGACGACCACATGGCCGGGCCGCAGCTTGGGACACAGCACCTGGTCGAGATAAGAGAGGAAGGCCTCAGGGTCGGCGACGGCCTTGACGGTCATGACGGCGAGCATGCCCGCGTGACTCACCGCGCCCAGGATGGTCAGCCCCTTCTTCCCTTGGTGTGAACTTTCGCCAATATATGACGAAGCAACCCACTCTGTTCGCCTTCTCGCGCGTCATTCGTCACTTCGTGCGCTGCTACCAAGACTGCTGTCTGTACACTCGGGATCGAACTCGACCACTCCCTGCCAACCGGTACAACGGAGTTTCGCAAGAATGGCTAAGCCAGTGTAAGCATCCTTGCCGCCAGACGCTGCCCCGATCTTGCCAGCACAGAGAAGACCGTTACCTGCCCGCCGGAGCAGAGCGTATGCGGCAACTGTGGCGGCCAGACCGCAGTGATCGGGGATGACATCGATTTGATACAAGATGTGCCATTTAGGAGTTGTCACTACCAACTGCACGCTTGACGGGAGTCGCAGTTATGTGATGAAGTCGCGATTCAGATGGAAAAAATTTTCAGTCGACGGGAAATCGGCGCTGCGCACTTTGAAGATCAAGCGGCGGTGTGAGACGGCTGAATATGATCAAAGCCCGAAGTGTGCAAGTTCTTCTATGAAATATAAGGTCAATAGCAATCTCGTCAAACCGGCTTCTGGTATTCGTTCGATCGCAGCGGAGTTGGGAATCTCTGTGGCCACAGTGCACCGCGCGCTTCACAACCGCGGCAGAGTCAGCAGCGAGACACGAGATCGGGTGCTTCGCATGGCCGCGCATCTGGAATATAAGCCAAACTTGGCGGCTCGTGATCTACGACTGAACCGCCATCTCCGGATCTCAGTGCATCTGCCCGCTGCTATAGCGTCCTTTTTCGATTCCTTGCGCGTGGGAGTTGAAAAGGGTGCAGAGCCGTTCCGTTCAGTAGTTGACGTAGAGTTTCATCGATATGCACGTAGTCCTGGTCGCGCGCAGGCGAGCATTCGAACTGCATTGGAGCAGCCTTTAGATGGCATCATCGTCGCTCTCGCCAACACCGCACAGATGGTGCGCCTGGTCAGGAGAGCACAGGCGAAGGCTATCCCAGTAATTTGCGTCTCAACGGATGTTCCGGGGTCGGGCCGGCTTACAGCAGTGACCCCATATCCATATTGCAGTGGAGCCATGGCGGCCGAAATGCTAGCCGGTTGCGTGAAGATGCCAGGCAGTATGGTGGCCTTGGTGGGCGACCTGGAGAATCTGCATCACGCGGAGAAGATCCGTGGTTTCAAGGATGTGCTGGCCAAGACGGTGCCACGTCTCTCGGTTGCAGCCGTGATTGAGGCTCATGACGATCCTGAACAGGCGCGCAGGGGCATCCTTCGCTGCCTTCGCACCGTTCCGGAGATAGGTGGCCTGTATATTAGCAGCGCCAACTCGATCGGAGCTTTGGAGGCATTGCGCGAGACAGGTAGCTTGCACAAATTTCCAATTATCACCACCGATCTATTTCCGGAACTCCTTCCATTCCTTAGCGACGGTTCTGTAAAGGCCACTATCTACCAGTGCCCTGAACTGCAAGGAAGTATCGCTATTCAGGGTATGTATCGCTACTTGATCGACGGTGTAATACCTCCGCCTATGCTCGGAGTAATTCCTCAACTGGTGATGAAGAGTAATCTGGATCTCTATTTGAACCGTACTGCCGAAATCGATGAAATGCATACATACTTTGATCGGTAGACGACTCTCTTTGCCGCCGTGGCAGCGCACCCATCACTGATCCGCACAGCTCATCATCCGTTATTGCGGGTTTGATCCAGCGCAACAGACGTACAGATCTTCGCAGGTCTCCCGCATGATGATGCAACGATGGGGTGCATTCAGAAAATCCTGGATGAGGAGGCCTCTCTCAACGCTTCCAGAAAATCTAACGATGCTCGGAAGTTGCTCACATGGCGGTAGTGGCCGTGCCAGGACGCAGCCACGGAGTAGTAAGAAGCCTTGCTGAAAATTTCAATATTGACAAGGGACACAAAGCGGGCGTACGGTGCTGTGCGTAATCGTTAACGCAAAATATCTGCTGCGGAAAGCGAGGACCAATGTAACCGATTTCATGGGCATATTCAATAGCCACGCAACCAGCTTCTGATATGCCGGGTTGCGTGGTATGGATTCGCACCTGTTGTTGCTTACTACTCTCCGCGCAATGTCACATGCAGGTCTGCGCAAGGGCTTGAAGCAGTAGCTTCCGAATTGAAAGGCAGCATCCTTTCCGCCGATCAACAGCGTGCAAAGCAGCACGCACCGCAAAAACATCTGCGGAAGTATGTAGCGGATCGCGCAATTCATCAGCTTAAACGCATCCTGACGGACATGTATCAAGCGGAGATGCGGAGGGCTATAAGACTCGGCACAATGTGCCATAACTACTATCTCAAGCGAGGGATAGATCTGGAGGACAGGGTATGCGAGAAGTCAACATCCTTTCGGCACTTTGGAATTCTAAGCGTGCATCGCTGCTGGCGATTTTGTGCTGTGCGGTCTTGTTGATGCCACTGCGTCTCTTCGGCCAGGCCGATCAAGGAAGCATTGCAGGCATTGTGCAGGACTCATCAGGAGCCGCAATTGGCCGGGCCAATGTGACGTTGACTGACACTGACACGGGACTTGTGCTAAAAACGAAGACCGGTTCTTCGGGCATCTACACATTCTCGCCCATCAAGATCGGCAACTATTCGATCAGCGCCGTTGCGCCTGGCTTCTCAGTCACCGATCAGCAACATATTCACGTGGATGCGCAGTCCAAGCTCAATGTTCCCCTTACCCTGCAGCTTGGCTCCGTTTCGCAGACGATTACTGTTTCCTCTCCGCCTCCGCTGCTGCAAACTGAGTCAGGCTCGGTGGGGCAGGTGATGAGCACACAAACTATTAATGATATGCCGCTAAATGGGCGCAATGCCGTGTACGTAGCGCAGACGGCACCTGGCGTGGTGCAGGGTGTCGGCGGCAGAGGACTCGGCACGGGCGACTTCAGCGCCAACGGGCAGAGACCTACGGAGAATAATTTCATTCTCGATGGTATCGACAACAATACGGCGGTGCCTGACTTCCTCAATGGATCCAGCTTTGTAGTGAATCCTCCCCCTGACGCGCTGGCGGAGTTCAACGTGCAGACCAGCAACTACAGTGCGGAGCTCGGTCACTCCGCGGGCGCGGTGTTAAACGCCAGCATAAAAGCAGGAACGAACAGACTGCATGGTGATCTGTGGGAATATGTACGCAATACCGACCTGGATGCCAAGGACTGGAATGCCCTGAGGATTCCCGTCTATCACGAGAATCAGTTTGGTGCGACGCTCGGTGGACCGATCCTGAAAGATAAGCTCTTTCTTTTTGGTTATGCCGAGGCAAACCGGATTGTCTTCGGACAAACCTATACGGGGTCTGTGCCTACAGCCTTGCTGCGCAAGGGAGATTTCTCAGAGCTTCTCAACCCCTCGCTGAACTCACAGGGAGCCCCGATCACGCTCTACCAGCCCGGCAGCGCCGGAACACAGTTGCTGGCCTGTAATGGACAGCAGAACGTGATCTGTCCGGGAGACATCGATCAAGTTGCGCTGAAGGTTCTGAACCTATATCCAATGCCCAACACGAACGGCGGCAAGCTCTACAACAACTACGTGAGTAATTCCAATGCAGTGTCAAACACGTGGCAATGGGGAACGCGTATTGACTTGAACATCAGTTCAAAGGATCAGATGTTTACGCGGTTCAGTTACTTGAATCAGCCCAGCAACTACCCTGCCCCACTGGGGCCTGTGCTCGACGGTGGCAGCTACGGCGCCGATGGTAATATCTCGAATCAGGCCGATAACATTGCGTTCAGTGAGACGCATCTGTTCTCGCCTACGCTTATCAATGAATTCCGATTCGGATATAACTACGGCAACTTCGGCTTCAAGCAAGCGGAGTTCGCCAACACCGATCTTGCCGCATCTCTGGGCATGGGCGGCGTCCCGGGTGGTCCGGTGCTGGGAGGTGGGTTGCCACTTGTGAGTTTATCTGGAATCACAGGCTTCGGGCCTCCAGGATACTATCCCAACCATAAGAGCGAAGATGTATACCAGTTTCTGGACAATGTGACCAAGATACTCGGCCGCCACTCGCTCAAGATGGGTGTTCTGTTCCAGAGCGTGCGTTTTCCATTCTTCTCGCCGCCCAATGCTCGCGGAACGTACAACTACTCGGGATACTTTACTTCCGAACCAGGCAAGTCACAGACAGGATTTGGCCCTGCAGATTTCCTTACGAACCAGATGAACTCTGCAACTGTACCAACTTATCAGTCGCTTGACTTCTCGCACTGGACGCGCGGAGCCTATTTAGAGGATGACTGGCATGTGAACCGTAAACTGACCTTGAATCTGGGCCTCCGCTACGACAACTTCCAACCGCTGAAGGAAGTGGGTGGAAAGTTTGCCAACTTCTATATGCAGAATCCGGGCCCCGGACAAGGTACGGCGACACTCACCTACACATCTTCGCAGCAGAACGCCTTTCTTGCACCGGCCTTCCTGAATCTGCTGAGCGCCAACAATGTCGCGCTCAAATATAGTGGGAATCCTGAACTCGTGAGCGGCCAGAATGCTAACTTTGCGCCGCGTATCGGCTTTGCGTACGACATGAATTCTTCCACTGTGCTGCATGGCGGCTTCGGTCTGTTCTATGGTGGCGTGGAGAATACCGGTGGTCCTGAGACGATGCAGAACTATCCGTTCCAGTTCACGTCAAACTTTAATCGCGGCTCAATATGCACGCCGGGTAATTGCGCAACAAACGGCATCACGATCGAGGATGGATTCTCACAGGTTCTGGCTGCAGGATTACTGAATAATATCTCCACTCCCTCGTTTGCCGGATCGCAGCCGAACATCAAGAACCCATACACGGAGGCCTGGAACCTTACACTGCAGCAGGCTCTCGGCGTCAATACAGTAGCGACGATTGGCTATGTAGGCAACGCCACCCGTCACCTGGTGGTCAACGTCAATCGCAATTCACCAGACGCCCTCGTTGATCCTCGCGTCAGCAGCCAAACGGTTGAGCCGTTTCCGGCGTTCGGCGGTGTTGGTCAGAACGAGTATGTCGGTATCTCCAGCTACAATTCGCTGCAGGCTTCCATCAAGCGGCGCTATGCCAATGGGCTGAGCTTTCAGGCAAACTACACATGGTCGCACTCAATGGACGATGCAAGCCAGCCTCTGGGTGGTATAGGCTATCGTGCTGTCAACCTGATCGGCCTACGCGCGGACTACACAAATTCGCAGGCAGACATCCGCAACCGTGTTACCTTCAACGCCTACTACGAGCTTCCGTTTGGCCAAGGAAAGAAGTTCCTCTCGCACGGAAGCGTCTTGAACGCAATTGTGGGTGGATGGAGAGACGACCTGCAATTCACCGCACAGTCCGGCCTCCCGTTTAGCGTGGGCGACAACCTGGGCAGCGCCGGTCCCAATGGCGGCTCGGCACTCGCCATCCTCGTGCGCGATCCGTTCGCGCCAGGGGGAACACCCAATTCCACAAACCCTGCAATCTCCTGTGCGACCAGCACGCGCAATCGGCTGCACTGGTACAACCCTTGCGCCTTCGCCAATCCGCCGCTGGCATTTCCCGATGCGACGGTTAAAGGCAGTCCGGTCAGCACCAATAAAATTGAGGGGATAGCCGCACTGCCTTACTTGGGTGGCCGCAGCAATTCGATCTACGGGCCGGGCTATGAGCGCATCAACACGTCACTCTTCAAGCGCATCCCCGTCTTCCGCGACATCTACGTTGAGCTGCGCGCAGATATCTTCAACGTGCTGAATACACCCTCACTCGGGAATCCGAGTACGGCAAACGATGCAACACCGGGAGGACAGATCACAGGACCGCAAACCTTCCAAAATTTCACTCCAGATGCACGATTTATCCAACTCTCTGGCAAGATCGTTTTTTAGCCGGAAAGCACGCGGCACAGCCGCCAAGTCTGTGCCACGTGCTATTTTGCATCTCGCCGTTACATCGACAGCAGAGCAAACATAAATGAAAGAACATTGCTTCAGACTCCACACAACAGTGGAGAAGAAGCTTCGAGGATCACAATGACAAGAGATAACTCATCAAACGGATCGCCGTCACGACGGGCTTTTCTCCGTAACGCAGCCTTGGCGGCAGGTGCTGTTGCCGCCGGGACTGGAGAGGCGTTGGCTGCTGCCGCGGGAACGAAATCATCTTCACCTGCTCCGCAACAGCCTAACGTCTTGATGATCTGCGCCGACCAGTTTCGTGCAGACTTTGTTGGCGCCAACCATGAAAATCCTTCTGTGGTAACACCGCACATCAACGCACTTGCCGAACGTGGCGTGAGCTTCCGGCGGTGCATGACCAATCAGCCGCTTTGCTCACCATCCCGAGCTTCCTTCCTCACCAGCCGCTATGCCACCGAAACCGGGGTATGGAAGCTCGGCCCCGAACTTGATCACAACATCCCTACCGTGGCCACGGAGTTCGGCAAGCATGGCTACTCGACCCACTTCCTGGGAAAGTGGCATTTGTCAGAAACGGATCTTTCCGATGGCAAGAAGCAATTGGGATGGGTTCCTCCCGGGCCGTCGCGAGGAGGATTTGACGATCAGTGGGAAGGTGCCAACGTACTCGAACTGGTCTCGCATCCATACGAAGGCAACTATTGGGATTCCCAGGGAAATAACATCGGTTACAAAGACGAGTACCGCGTGGACTTCATCACCAGCCGCGCTGTTCAGGTAATCGAGCAGAAGCATGACAAACCCTGGTTCATGTTCGTGTCACAGCTCGAGCCACATCAACAGAATGATGTTGACGCCTTTGTTCCGCCGCTTCGCTATGCAGATGACTTCTCATGGCGTGTCTATCGATCACAGCTTGCAGCGCAGCAGCAGAACGATCTGGACGGGCTTGCCCATGCAGAGCGCCCTTCTTATTCGAACCCATATATCCCAGAAGATCTGCGCAATCTGCCCGGAAACTGGAGTTCGCATATTTCAGGCTATTACGGTTGCGTGCAGGCCATTGACGATTGCATAGGCACACTCGTTACAGCTCTGGAGAGGACAGGGCAGCTGGACAATACCATCATCCTTTTCTTCTCAGACCATGGCTGTACATTCCGCACGCGGCTAGGCGAGTACAAACGTTCGCCGCATGAAGCCTCAATTCGTGTGCCCTTTGTGATCGCAGGGCCGGGCTTCAATCAGTCACGCATCATTGATGAGGTGGTTACGCTGCTCGATCTTGCTCCCACACTGTTAGACGGCGCCAACATTCAGCCCCCGACGAGCATGCGCGGCAGGCCGCTGAAGGGCTTGGCAGAGGGCCTTGATGTGCGAAAAAATTGGGATAACACTGCCTACTTCCAGGTCAGCCAATCAATTTGCGGCAGAGGTATTCGGACGCCTGATTGGTGTTACTGCGCGTTCGATCCCACCGTGAAGCAAGGTGATGCGGAGTACGGCAGGAACTACCAGGACTTCGCGCTCTACTCCATCTCCGGCGACCCGACCGAGATGGTGAATCTCGTTGGCCGGCCAGAATATCGCGAAATTGCCAATCAACTGCGCGCGCTGCTGCAGAAGAAAATGGTGGAAGCGGGCGAACCAGCGGCGACGATCACGCCAATCCATTACTACGCCTAGTGTGGTGTCCCGGAAATGCGATTACATAATCGTGAGAGTTTTGGGAACATGGAATCTGCGGTGACTGTCCATGCGAAGGAGCGACAGCGTTGGTTCAATGAAAGAGAACAATCCAACTGGTACAAAAGGTCGGGCAGACCAGTTTCGTGTGCAGCAATGGTTTGTTCATTTGCGGTGCCTCCAAATTCAAATTTCAGATTAAAAAACATTTCCGTTTACGTTCACAGTTTGCGCTTACGCAAAGCTCCTCTTGAAACCGATGAAGACGATTGCAGAGATGCGGACAACCTGCCAAGAACTTTTATCACCATCATTTATGACCGAGCCTTTCATTCAATTCCCTTGCTTTGTCTAGCGCCTTGACGGAATTCTTAAAGCTAGAAGCTATCTTTGCGAATCGCCTCGCTGCAGCCTAATTTGGCTCTTGAGGATGCGTATCGCCAAAGTTCCATCCAAGCGCAAGACTGTCTTGATCGTCATGACCAGGTCTACCAAGATTTCTCATATTGGGCTTCATACTTAGGAAGAATGAGGCAACACCTTTATTCGAGAGGAACGCTCGTGCATCTTAAATCGGCGGTACTTTGGTTCTGTTTGGTGCTAGCGTCGTCTAGCGGTAAGACGTTACTCGAGGCGGCCCGCGAAATGAGTTGATCGGCATCTTCTTTCAGCAAGAGACGATGCTGGACAAGATTGTCTGCGGCACTCCGCACAACGCACATATATCCCCTCTGTGTGCCGTATCGCTCCTCGAGAGACAATCGCGAATCGTGTGCGGCCAGACGATCTCGCTTTGTTTCCGCGAATGGAATGTAGCTTCCCCACAACGAACAGTATTGTCCCTTGAGGAAACCGGAGGCCGTGATGTTCCAGCCGAGATACGTGCCGAGCGCCGCTTGCTGCAACACGGTGTGAATGCCGCCAACCTCATTGCCGTCTGCATCGACGCGCGGGACAATAGCAGGAATTATTCCGACAATTGCGGGCGGTTCATTCTGGACAACGCCCGACAAATCGTTGTATCGAAATTCATCACCCAAGTCATAAACCAGGAGAGGGTTGGCGATGCCGTCAGGCAAGGGAATGCCTGGCACAGTTGGAAAACCCATCGCTTTCTGCGTTGCCTGGACAAGTAGGCCGTCTTTGAGCGTGGGGTACAAGCTCGGCGGCGGCTCAGTTCCGTCAACCACCCAACTCTTCAGATCTGTGAGCAGCGCCCTTGCGATCTTAGCCATGGGATTTGGGTTGTACGGAAGCGCGCAAGGCATGGCAACGATGGGATTCTGTGCGGGCGGTGAAGAGGAGTTCCGCGGGGATGGGGAAGCAGAAGTCTGTTTGATGCTTTTTGGCGTAAGCTGTCCCTGTTCCCGCATGAACTGTCGTATCTGCTCGCTGCGCCATTCACGTGCATCGGTTGGAGCATGTCGGAAGCCTCCAATGCCACCTCCGTGTTGCGTGCTTGCGATATAGTACCGCCGGACATTTTCAGGAAGTGGAATATCGCGATTCCCGGCTGTTCCCACGAAGTCGGGGGATGCACGCAGTGACCAGAACTCAGATGACCCAAGAACCTCAACGATCTTGGGACAGGTGTGGGTTAGCTTGCAGCGATCCAGTAAACCGCCAGTCGGGTGGTTTCGCACCGTATCTGGCCAGTCGCTCCACCACACCACACCATCGCTTCCAAGCTCGTAGAGGCCACTCGCCCCACCAGGAATCGCAAAACGATAGTTCACTGGATTCTGACGGGCCGCAATCAATGGCATAGCTCCATCCCACACAATCTTGCCCGATTCGTCTTCGTTGAACCCTAGATTCAGGAAGGTTCTGATTGTGTTTCCCGCCTGGGAAGCACCTTGGCCTATTACATGGGCCACTCGACCGGCGACTGGGCTCTGCCACCCTGCGTCATCCCGCTGCGAGTAGCGAAAAAACGATACGACATCCCTAATGGCCGCCAGACCCACGCCCAATACCATCGGATCCTTGCCACGGTATTCCAGTTGGTACAAGAAATTTGGATCGAAGCCGTGGTGAAGGCAAATTTTTCTGGGATCTGGAGTACCTGGGAAGGCGGTATTTGTACAATCCGCCCATGCCCAGTCGTCTCCCGAAATCGTGATGACCGGACTACTAATTCCATTGAGGCTCTCGTACGACCGGCTGGTAAGTTTTGCATGAGCCGTGTCTATATCTACCGGCAGCGGAGGCGCTCCCGAGGTCGCATAGCCAATCGCTGCAGCTAGCGGCAATGTGTTTAGTCCTGGCAGCATGTTGTTGAACCGGGCCAGGATCGGACCCGTTATTGATGAACCGTCCCCATTCCTGGCAATAGGCACTATGATCGTTTCGGCTTCAGTGCCGTAGACGCTCTTACCTCCAAAACTCAGATCTCCCTGCCAGCCGCTGCTCAGAAACACATCGCCGCTTTCAAAGTCCTTAGGGGTAAGGGTGGCACCCCGGTTTACAACCTCATAGAGCATTGTGCCGCTGGATTTACTCGAATCGCGTGGCTTCCACAAAGTGAAAGTGGCAACGTACTCGACCATTCCCCGAGCGTTGCGAGGTGCCAATTGGATGTCTTGAATGATTGCATTGCGACGGTCTCGTGGATCGAGTTCGCCATATATCTCACCTTGGATTCTCTCGTACTGGCCCACGGCCCCAAACGATCTCCCTTCAAACGCCGGAGAGACACTTTTGCTCTTGTCTATTACGACCCTGGTTACGCGGGCTTGTGCGAGCTGTGCGCAAAGCATTACAAGCACCGCAACACAATGCCACGTGACTCTCTGCTTAGTTCGCGACTGTCTTATTCCTTGTCTCATCGGATCCATCCTGTTGGCAATCGATCATAAGCGGCATCACGCGTGTAGTCCGATACGAAGACTACGCGCGTGATTACCCCAGGGCTAAAACAGCACCTTCAAGCCAAACTGCATCTGCCGCATGAACCCGGCGGTGCCGGTAATGAGGCCGGCTGTGGGCACAGCTTTTCGCTGCGCTGTAGGTGTACCGCTGAAGACCGTGCCGTTCGGTAACGCGAAGTTGGGATGATTAGCAACGTTGAAAAGCTCCCACCGCAACTGCAAGCTCCCACCCTCCCCCAGAAAATGGAGAGGAGTGTTCTTCATCAGCGAGACATCGAAATCGACAAACTTCGGTCCGACGAGACTGTCGCGGCCGGCATTGCCGACAACGCCAAAGGGCTGCGGAGTAAAAGCTGCCGGGTTGAACCATGTCAGACCATTCGCTGTGACATGACGGCCAAGTTGAGGGCTGACTCCAGGCACCTTGTCCGGGGGGGTGGACGGCGCAAACGCAGCAGGAGCAACATCACTGCTTCCTGCCGTAGCCAGCGGCGTAAAGGGTAGCCCGCTATGGATGTTGGAGATCAACCCAAACTGATAACCCTCCACAAAAACACTCCCGTGGAGGGGGGGAGAGTAGAGAACATTACCGTTGAAGCTCTGGGCTACGCTGTAGTCGCATGGGCCCCGGTTCCCTTTCAGATTCATTCCGTCGAATATGCCAGTGGCAGACTCCCCAAGAGTGTCACCCGAGTATGGCTGTGACATGAGGTCGGTACATTTCCCCCAGGTATATGCGACCAGAGACTGAAGATCTTTTCCCGTTTGGCGAACCGATGCCTGCAGAGAATCGTAGTGTGAAGTACCCACCCAGGATTGGTAAAGCAATGACCCCGCGTTCGGGTTCAGGGACTGTTGGTTCGGGACACTGGGTCTGTAGGGACGACCGTTCAGCGTCCCGGTGATTGGGTACATATTGTTCTCGAAACTGATCGGCAGATGCACGGCAGAAGAGCCTTCATAGCCTACGGTCAACACCGTGCCATGAGGCACTTCCTGCTGGACAGTCAAGTTGCGTTCCATCGCATACTGCGAATGGGTGTTGCCGTAAAGCGGCGTCAGATCCACGGAAGGCCTACCAATCGAAGCCGCCGGGGGATTGGGGTATGTAATCGGTGTTTGCCCCGGCGCACCGTAGTAGATGCCCAGCACTTCGGCTACATACGGATAACCGAAGACATAGCCCAACACGTCGCGGGGCTCGATCAGATCGTGGAAGATTCCGAATCCGGCGCGAATGGATGTTTTCTGGTTTGCAAATGGAGCATAGGCGAAGCCGAAGCGTGGATCGAAGTTCTTCGTGGAAGGATTGCTGGCAAAAGCATGGTTCACATGGGTATATGAAGTGTCCGTGAGCGGATTGACGAGGTTGTACAGCTGATTGTCGGCGTCGATAGGATTGGTGACAAAACCGTAGCGTAATCCTATATTTAGGGTCAGATGGGAATTGACGCGCCAGTCATCCGCAACAAACGGAACTACTTCGTATTCACGGAGGGAGCGCTTCGGACTACCGGCTACACCGTTGGTCTCAACTGGTCCATATACCTCATAGGGACTGGCTTGAAGCAGGCTAGGCAGGTTAATAAAGATCCAATAGCCATAGGCATTGAGCGGCTCCCAGACATTGCCAATGATCTTGGACGCCTCCAGTCCCATCTTGATGGTGTGCTTACCGCGAGTCCAATAGAGATGGTCGGACAACGTATACCGATCCTGTGCAATGCCTAGAATGGCTCCCCCCCCAATGGGATTGGGTCCAAATACCGTGTCTATATAAGCCCCTGCATATTGAGGGCCGAAAGTGTCCAGTGCAGGTTGGTCGGCACCCGTAGTCTGCGGGTTGATATTTTGGACCAGGCGCACCCCGTGAATATCGGCGATATTTATCAAACTCGGAGAAAAGATGTGATTCTCCTCAACTGTTAGATATTGGTTGCGGCCAAACTCCTTACTACCATAGCCAGCAACTGGTACAGTGGCAGCCAGTGTACGGCCGTTGTCGAGGACGTAGCTGGCGAACAGGCTGTCTTTCTGGGAAAATTGATGATCCAAGCGTCCAAAGAAAAAATTCTCATCCTGGGTTGTAGAAGCAGTTCCCGTGAAGGCAGCCGTACCATCGCCGTAATCAATGCCAGTGGGGGTGGGAAACAGCGGTAGAACTTTTGCCATATTCGGACTCACCCCGACATATGCAAGCCCGTTCGATCCGCAAGTAGCTGCCGTATCGACTGCACAAGGGACATATCCTGCTTGCGCGTTCGCATTGAGCGTTCTTCCTGGGGCCTCAAGGCCGATCGACGCCCGTAGTCCTTCGTAGTTGGCAAAGAAGAATGTCTTGCCTTTCTTGATGGGTCCCCCCACCGCACCTCCAAATTGAGCCTTATGGAACGGGCTGGCGGCTGGAGTGGCATGTGGGAATGTGTACGGCTCGGCATTGAAGATAGAATCACGATCGAAAATATATGCGGAGCCATGGAATTGGTTGGTCCCAGAGCGTGTGGCCTCGTTCACAACTGCCCCTTGTCCCCCAAACTCGGCGCTATACGTGCTGGTCAGAGTCTGGAATTGTGAGACCGCCTCCACGCCAAGGGAAGTATTGCCAGTGGTATTGCCAGCGCCCTCTTTATAGAAGTTCGACACATTGGCGCCATCGAGCAGTTCCATCATCCCCACAGGGCGCAGGCCGGAAGCTGAAAACGTAGCGGCGTTACCGTGAGTGTAGGTTCCAGGAGAACCGGTTGCGTTGACTTGGTTGACACCAGGCGTGAGCAAGATGAGCTGTTGCAGGTCGCGGCCATTTAGCGGTAAATCGCGCATCTGCTTGGAATTGATCAACGATCCCACTGAAGAATCGGACGTCTCAACAAGTGGAGCATCTCCTGTAACGGTCATCTGCTCTGAGGTATCTCCAACTCGGACGGAAATGTTCACGACCGCTTCGCGTCCAACCGTGAGATCGATTCCAGAGCGCACTTCAGTTGCAAACCCTGTCTTCATTGCTCTCACTTCGTAATTTCCAATGACCAGGTTCGGCACCGAATAGAAGCCGTCTTGATTCGTAACGGAGTTCGAAGTGATACCCGTCGCGAGATTCTTGATCGTGATAGATGCATCTGCTACACGCGCTCCAGACGGGTCGGTTACCGTTCCAGAGATTGTTCCATTCGTGACCTGCCCAAGAATTGGGCCAGATCCCAGACACAGACTGATGGCCAACATCGCTGCGACGAACCCTCTACGCAAGATATTTGCATTTATTTCGCTTACCAGCATCGGGTTTAGCCTCCGAAGAAGAAGTGGCTGGCACATCTATGCCCCTCTTCTGATTCGGCCCGAACTATAGCGCTCTGCGAATTGATTTGTACAATAGAATGTTGTGATCAAAACGATTTGATTTCCGCATGATCTATAAATTGAAGCGAACATCGCATTTAGCGATGCATCAGATCGAGAGAAAGGGGCGCCGGAATTCAAGGTCGTGTTGAAAGAGTTAGTTCGGGAGTGGCAAGATTGGAGCTTTCTATGAACCATCCCCGCAAGTCACGCGGAATGTCCCGTGACCTGTTTAAGTACTGCTACCATTTGCAAAGCGGACGGTGAGAGGGATCGATCCTTCTTCTGAATAATTTCAATCCTTCGGCTCAGTTGCGGCTTGTTGATGGCAATGCAGTAGATTTCTCCCGCCTTGTCCATATCGGCCGCCGCCTCTGGAAGTACAGCTATCCCCAAACCCGCTTTGACCAACCCGAGTGCCGTGGACATGTAATTCGTCTCATAGGCGACCATGAGAGGTGTTTTCGCCCGTTTCATGGCGTCTTCCAGAATTGCTCTCACTCCGCTGTCCCTCCCGGTTACGATGAGGGGATACGCGACAAGTTCCGTAAGGCCGATGGTATCTTGCCTCGCTAGCAAGTGACTCTTAGGGGCAAAGGCACAGAGCCTGTCGACCTGGAGCAGAACGGTTTTCAATTCTTCATCCGGGCGCAGTTTACTTCCAACCCCAAAATCTACCTCCTCTTTCTTGACAGCCTCTACGATTCTTTCGGCTACGACGTCTCTAATCCGGACTTCGATTCCCGGATATAGTTTGGTGAACTGCTGAACCGCTCGCGGCACAATTTGTGCGGCAATCGAGGGCAAAGCTGCCAAGGTCACCATGCCGCGGCGGAGGCTTGTTAATTCCCGCGTGCGACTGACCACAGCTTCCGTGTCAACCAGAATTTTTTCAAGTGGGACGAGGACATCCCTTCCCGCATGAGTCAGGGCGACCCTTCTCTTGCCGCGGTCGAAAAGAGTCACACCTAAAGAGTCTTCCAGTTGCCTGATCTGAACCGTAAGTGCAGATTGCGAAACATGCAGTTCAGAGGCAGCACGGGTGAAGTTGCCGATGCGCGCAACAGCAAGAAAGGCCCGAATATGCCGCATGTCCTCGATCATTTGTTTTTCCGATCATAACTAACAGCTTATTTCATTTTACTATGCATTTCGTTACACCTATACTCCGCATTGCATTGAAGTCCAGGAAGAGGCGGGGACGACTTGATGGTACTCCCCGGATTATTCGTATAAGACTTAGGAGAATTCAGCGTAGAAGTAGGGGTCAATAGAGCATCCTGAGTCAGGGTCGTAAAACTGCTCCCCGTACCACGTCAACCAACGAACACCGTTCGATCGAAGAGAATCCATGCTGGCATTGATTGGCCTTGTAGTTCTAGTAACTTTGACGGTCTCCATCTTTCGGCGGCTTGTCTCGCCCCTGGTCGGTCTGATTCTCTTTCCTGTAGTCGGCGCGATCGTCGCTGGAGACGGACTGAAGACAGGTAAGTTCATTCTCAGCGGCATTGAGACTGTCGCGCCGGTTGTTAGCATGTTCGTCTTCGCAATTCTGTTTTTTGGTGTGGTTACAGATGCGGGGCTTATGGATCCGATTGTTCGCTATATCCTTCGCGTTGTTGGAAATCGTCCCTCGCACATCGTCCCGGCAACGGCATTGTTAGCACTGCTCGTTCACCTTGATGGTTCTGGCGCGGTAACCTTCTTGATCACGATCCCTACGATGCTCCCGTTATACAAGCACCTCGGCATTGATCGTCGGATTCTTGCTTGTGCAGCATCGCTCGCCGCCGGTGTGAATTTCTTACCCTGGACAGGGCCTGTACTTCGGGCTTCAGCTTCGCTTCATCTTTCGACATCACAAATCGTCCGTCCTCTGTTGCCAGTTCAAGCCATCGGCCTTGCTTTCGTCTTTGGAGTTTCATTCTGGCTCGGACGGCGTGAAGAACGACGCCTTGCGAAAATTCCTAGCGAAGCGGCTCCGCTGCTAGTCCACGTTGCATCGGATCCCGAGCTGCGCCGACCGAAGCTGTTCTTCCTCAATTTACTGCTCACCGTTGCGGTCCTTGGGCTGATGATCAGCGGCAAGTTCGATGCTGCGCCCCTGTTCATGATCGGCACGGCCATCGCATTGCTGATAAATATGTCCGACTTGAAACTGCAGCGAGAGCGGCTGCAGGTTCACGGTATCGCAGCTCTTTCGATGGCTGCAATCCTTTTGGCGGCCGGGGCATTCACCGGGATCATGAAGGAGAGCGGAATGCTCAATGCCATGGCAGGAACGGTCGCAGAGATCATCCCAAGGGCACACGCCGGCTATCTGCCCGTTGCGCTCGGCGTTACTTCTATGCCTCTCAGTTTTCTCTTTGATCCGGATTCCTTCTATTTCGGAGTTCTTCCCGTGCTCGCTTCTGTCGCCGCTAAGTTTGGTGTGGCACCGGTACATATGGCGCAAGCGGCGGTTCTTGGTCAAATGACGACCGGCTTTCCCGTGAGTCCGCTCACTCCGGCAACATTCCTGGTTATCGGTCTCGCGGGAATTGAACTTTCTGAACACCAAAAATTCGCCGCACCATTTCTTTTTGGGGCTTCGCTGTTGATGACAGCTGCCTGCGTCCTCTTTCGCATCTTTGCTAGCTAATGATTTGAGGGAACTATGAAACATATCAGGATCGGCGCAGGCGCAGGCTACTCCGGAGATCGGCTTCAACCTGCACTGGACCTCATCGAGCGCGGGAACCTTTCCTACATTGTCTTCGAATGTCTTGCAGAGCGGACGATAGCCTTGGCACAACAGCGAAAGCTGGCGAACCCAGAACAAGGCTACGATCCGATGCTTGAACTGCGTATGAGGGCTGTTCTTTCATTGACGACCTCACCACGTGTTCGCATCATCAGCAACATGGGAGCTGCAAATCCCCTGGCCGCAGCAAGAAAGACGCGAGAGATAGCTGAGTCGCTCGGTATTCGGAATCTAAAGATTGCTGCGATTACAGGGGACGATGTCCTTTCCAATATTTGCGAACGAGATCTCAACGTTATCGAGACAGGAGAGCGGGTATCGGAGCTGGGGAGTAAATTAGTCTCTGCCAATGCATACCTTGGCGCGGCTCCGATCGTCGAGGCCCTTGCGGCTGGTGCGGACATCGTTCTCGCAGGACGGATTGCCGACCCTTCCCTCTTTCTCGCTCCACTGCTCCATGAGTTCGGGTGGGATCCGTCCGATTGGAAGAGACTTGGTTCCGGCATCCTTGCAGGGCATCTTTTGGAGTGTGCAGGGCAGCTGACGGGTGGTTACTTCGCCGATCCCGGTTACAAAGAGGTTCCCGGTCTCGCAACACTTGGTTTCCCCTTCGCCGATATTGATGAACTTGGCAACGCAACCTTTGGAAAGCTTGCCGGCACAGGCGGTATGCTGACAATCGCAACATGCAAAGAGCAGTTGCTATACGAAGTTCACGACCCAAGCCGCTACGTCACGCCAGACGTGGTTGCGGACTTCTCGAGGGTTCGGATCGAGGAGATTACAGACGATGTCATTGCTGTCGCTGATGCCGATGGCACAGAAAGGCCGCCGAAGCTAAAGGTCTCCCTCGGATGTAGCGAAGGGTTTTGTGCTGACGGGCAGATCTCCTATGCCGGAGCAGGCGCCCAGCAGAGAGGTGAGTTGGCAATCGAGATACTCCGAGAACAGTTCTCACTGCAAAAGATCGCTATCGACGAAGTGCGATATGAGCTGATCGGTGTCAATTCGATAGTTCCCATACGGAAGAGCGATTCCCCCGACCCGAGGGAGGTACGTCTTCGTGTCGCCGCCCGTACCCGCGATCTGCAAAGTGCAAAGTTCATCATCGAAACGGTCGAAGCTCTTTACACAAACGGTCCTGCTGGCGGTGGCGGGATTACAGGAGCCATCACCCCTGTGATGGCGATCTACTCGACGTTCATTCCAAGGGAGTGGGTAGCGCCGAAGGTACACTACGAGGTCATAATATGATGCTGCGCGAGTTGGCCCACGCACGGGCCGGAGACAAAGGAAATATCTCAAACGTTTCGGTCATTGCTTACGATCCGGCGAACTATCCGCTTCTCTGCGAATTGCTGACTCCGGAGCGGATCAAGTTTCACTTCGCGGACATCGTTATGGGAGATGTACTGAGGTACGAGTTGCCGCAGATTGGCGCTCTCAACTTCGTCATGCACGGCGCTCTCAATGGCGGCGTGACGAAGTCCCTGGCACTTGACGCTCATGGCAAGTCCTTCAGCTCAGTAATGCTGGAGATTGAAATAGTGTTGCCGACACAGAACGATTGAGAACGCGTTCATCACGAAACCGCTACCAGAAAGGGTGAACCTTGGCGGACGTGCTCATGTCGCGTCGCCATCATTCATCGATCAACTATTGACTCCGGAGATCCAATGGTTTCCAGTCCCGCGTTCGACGCAGAAGATTGAAAGATTCGTAAGTCCCAAGCCAGTAGGGAACTTCTGATGTGTGATACGCACCTGCCGTGGCCGGATCCATATCGGAGAACTTGACTCCAGCTGAGAATGGCTGAACGTGAGATAGCCGCCTGCCCAAAGGACAGAGTCGGGCAGCACATCATCGCTGCCAGTGCAATGAGAACTGCACGAGACGGGAACGTCCCTCCCAATGGGCTGAGTGAGCGTCTGCTCCCCCAAGGCTTTCTCCAGCAGGTTCTAAAGGGCTGGCTCATCCCGAGCCGCCCAGACGACGCAACGGGCGAGAGCACGGTTTGGTACGCCTCTTACTGGCAGTTCTGCGCGATCTATCTCAGAGAGCGCTTCGGAACGGAATGGTGCCTCTCCCCCGAATAATCCATGTCTCTCCACGCTGGCAGTTGGACAGTGCCTCGCCAACTACTGGTGCGGGCGCCGAAGGCCCGGAATGCCGTCACCAGGCTCCCGCATGGCACGTCCCTCCTCGATCTTCGCTCCTCCTTGCCCGTAACTGCTGATCGGCAGGTTGTGGACGGCCTACAGGTCTTCTCACCGGAGTCCGCCCAAATTAACTGCTCTCCCAATTTCTTCTCCCACAATTCGACCGACGTTCCCGCTGTCTTACTGATGATCCGCGATGCCTCCGGCCTCCTGGCCCGATTGCTGGCGGGAGGACACACCATCATTGCGGGGCGGCTGGTCGGAGTCGTCCTGATGGCGACCCGGCAACCGCTTGTGCTGCTGAGATAATTCACCTTACGAAGGTGGTACTGCATGAACCTGTACCGATGGGCTCAAGGAGTTGATGCGCGCTAAGATGAGTCGCGGCAAAAGGACAGGAACTCAGCCGAGATCGAAAATCAACACCACGGTGCACGATTTCTCGCCAAGGATGACCTCTAAATCCATACCTTGGAGTCCACCCGGCGTTTGTGGCGATAGGCACCATTGCGTGCAGGTGTCGAGTTCCCTGCACCGGCTTTCGGAAGTACGATGGCCGCCATGGGTGGAGTGGCGGTATGTTTACTCCCGCTGGCGGTCTTTGTTCCTGAGCTGGTCGTTGCTCCCGGTGCGTAGTCGATCTGGTGCTCTCCCAGATATTCATGCGGTGGACCGACCCGGTTCATGCGGGCGTAGTTCGGGACCGCGCACATGGGTGTCCCGTCCTTCCAGGTACCCGTGATTACCATGACGCCACCCAGCAGATCAGGCCGCCATTCCGCCTTCAGCGGAGCGTCGCCAAGCTCCTGTCCAATATTTTCCTGGTCCGCCGTTTCGACGTTGTAGATCAACGGGCCATAGCGCAGCGCAGCCTCACCCAGATCCGCCTTCACGCGCTCATCCGCAGTCACGCGCTGCGCTTCCATCGGAAGCTCAAGCTCGATCGTGTCACCCGCATGCCAAGTGCGCGTGATGACGGCATATCCTTTCTCGGTGTGCGGCGATACCTCCCGTCCGTTCACCGCGAAGCTCTTCACTCCCTGAACGTGCGGCGTCTCCGTATAAAGCTTGCTGGTATTGCGATTCGGGATGCGCACATGAACTGAAAACATCTTCGACTCCTTCGGATTCACTGTAATTACAACCGTCCCCTTCCATGGGTAGTCGGTCTTTTGCACCATTTCGACCTTCGTCCCTGCGATCTCGCCGACGTCGATGCGACTGCCAGCAAACAGGTTGACATACACCGCATCCTTATCCTTTACATAAGTCCACGTCGGCATCATCAGCAGCGTTCGGGGAATATTTCCCACGCAGCATGGGCACACGTGCCACAACGTTCGTTCCGAATTGACCAGCGGATTCGTATAGCAGAAGCTCGTCCCGTCAAGAGCCACCCCGCCGAGCAACGCGTTGTACAGAGTCTGCTCGTAAAGATCGGCGAACTTCGCATCGTGGTACGCAAGGTTCAGCTTGTACTGAAAGAAAACCAGGCCGCAACTCGAACAGGACTCGCAATAGGAGTTATTCCGCAGCGAGTAGTTCGGCCCAAAGCCTTCCGAAGTTTCTCCGCTGCCGATCCCGCCGGTGAGATAGTACTTCCGGTTCACCATGTTGTCCCACAGGGACAGCACGGCGCTCTGGTAGTCGCGATCTCCCGTTTCCGCTGCGATATCCGCCATGCCCGAGTAGAAATAGGTGGCACGAACGGCGTGACCCACCGCCTCGTACTGCTTTCCGGGGGGCAAATGGCTTTGATCGTACTCAGCCCCGCCACGGCGCGAATCGAGGAGAAATTTCGCAAGACGGATGTACGCGTCTCCACGATGATTCCCTTCCTGATCATTCACAAAGCGGCCGAAGCGCACCAGGGCCTGCTCCATCTCCTGATGGCCATCGAACCAGGCCTTCTTGCCTGGACCGATGTTCGCCACCCAGCAATCAGCGAGCTTCTTTGCCCCGTTATAGAGGCGCAGATCTTTGCCTTCGGTCAGGGTGTAGTGATTGATGGCGGACTCGATGAAGTAGCCCGAGACGTAGCCCTCATGATTGCCGCGGTGTTCCGGCGACCAGCGCTCCGGCCAATCCTTGCGATCCGCGAGGATGTACGCGGTCTGTAGGTAGCCATCCGGCATCTGCGCCGCCAGGATGATTGGAATCCAACGCTCCAGCGTACCGCGCATGTGCTCCTGCGCTGCAAGGATTTCCGGGTCTCCCTTGGCATCCACCATCTGCGCGATGCACATCGACTCCACCGTCTGGTGCACCCACGCATTTGAGAAAACGTAGCCCTTGTGCTTTGCGTGCGGCTCGCCGCGATTCGCCTTACCCGCTTCAACGAAGTTGTCAATTCCTCCATCGCCGCGATTCGGCGCAATGTCCGTCCGTTCGCAGTACGCGATGCAGTGGGGAATCCAGTCCACAATCAACGTCTTCGCGCGCGCATTCCACAACGGACTGTCGATCGAGTAGCGCGTCGTATACACCACGTCCAGACGCTTCGATGGAGGAGCAGGCTCTGCATGCACTCCAAGTGTCGAGCTGCTTTCTTCCCCACGTCCGGACGCAGCAAGCTTCAGTACATACTCGCCTGGTGCGGAGAACGTCGCCGTGGTGACCGCCGCCGTAGCGTCCGCGAACTTGACGTCGCCGGGACCCGAAGCCTTCGTCCATCGCACAACATTATCCGGTCCATCCTGCAGCCAGATCGCATTGCCTGACAGGTACGTTTCCCCACCCAGCACAACGGACCGGTCGATTCCGGCCTGCACCACCGGCGGAAGCACAGGCACCGGACCCGTGTGGCTCACGCGCCATTCGAGAACGCCGGCCGGATGGATTCCCTCCGCTACAATCTCGAGCCGAAGTTTATCGGTCTGCACTTCATCGAACGACGTTGTGTTGAACTTGTCTGCCGCCAACCCAAACCCACGCGCATTCGGCACCGGCACAAAGTCACTGCCATTCCAGTACAGAATGCGATACGACGCAGGCGCCTTCAACTGCCAATACCCGCTCCCCGGAGGCGCGTTCGGCCGAGGCCGATCAATCGCCCAATACACCTCGATGCTGCTTACAGGAATGGCGCGGCTCCAACGGTACTGGACCCACTCCGGCGGCCCATCCTCTTCCGGATCGTGCCACACCGCGTACGTGCCATGCTGGCGATCAAGCGAATTAGTCGGAGTAAAGCCGTCGTTCAACGCGGCAATTTTATTCTCGCTGGTGACTGTAAGGCTCGTCGGAACGGCCACCTTCGCAAGGTTGATCCCGTCTTCGCTACCGCTCTGGCCGAATGCCTTTGACTTCCCCAGACCGACTGCGACTGCAGTTCCCGCGATGCTGGCAAGAAAGCTCCTGCGGTTGATGGAGAACTGTAGCTTGGCCTCTGAGGAAGCTGCCTCCGAGTCCGAATCCTTGACCGCTCGATTCTTCAACATAGGTCGTCACCCTTTCCCAAAACACCTGTAGTCCGCGGACTCAATCCGAGCAGCAGAACGATCGATCCGCTGGAGAGGCAATGTATGCTTCTAACCCAACCCGGAGGAACACCCAGGCCACGGCCCCCGAATCATCACACCTTCAGCCTACGCGTTTACGTCTCTGGACAATGCATTCAAAATAGTATACGGAACAGCATCTTGTCTAGTACTCAAATTCGAAATACTGGTCGACACTAATTCGCTGTGAACGTGAGCTTTCGCGTTGCGGCAAAACTCCCCGCAGGAAGCACAACGCTCTTCCCGCGAATCTCCCCCGCAGAAGCGTGCGTCAGAGCCTTCCCGTCCGCCCGGCGGAGATGCACGTGAACCTCTGCATCGAAATCTTCTTCGCATTCGATCATGACCTCGAGTTTCCCGCCCGGCTTCGCTTCCGTGCGCCAGCTGATCCTTCCAAAGCGTGTAGGGCAGCGCTGCACGTTAATCATCTGCCCGGCCTCGAACCAGTGTTTCGGAGCCGCCTTCTGTAGATGGACTCGAGGCGCGTCGCTCTCCTCATAACAAAGCAACCACCGCAGTCCCATAGACATCTGCAGTGTGCTGTTGATCACCGAGGACCACCAATATTTCAATCCCTCACCTGCGAAACCGCCCGGAAGCAACGCATCTTCCGGCGCATACCGATTGCCGCTGTCCTGCGCGAAGCAACCCAGACCATACAAAGTAAGCAGATAGGGCCGGTAATCTTCCTGCCGGATTCGGACGGACAATGTACCGTGTGCCATGAAGTTCGACGTGCGCATCTCGTCGTCGTTCGTCTCCAACCCAACCAGCTGCATGCCTGCGAGTTCTCGATGTCGCAAGTGGCCCAGGTCAAGCCTCGGGTCGCCCCAATCTGCAAGAAACCAATCCTCCATAAACCGGTGGTTCTCATAACTCGCGAGTGCCTTTGGGTTGTGTCCCGTATCCTCAGGCGTGAAGGGGGTGATATCCGCCGCACGCATCTGTGGGCTGCGGGCAGCATCGGTAATCTGCAGCGATCGCGTAACATCCTTCCTCAGATCCGCAGCAAATTGCGCGACCTCCTCCGCTTGCACCTTGAGCGTTGCGTCTGTCTGCGAAGCAAGCACCAACGCCGCCGCATGCTCCTTCAGACCGCGCCACACACCAGCCGCATTTTCATAGAAGTACGGATGGTCTTCCGGACGGTTCCGCTTCGGATCTCCCCAGTCTGCCTCCGGAGAACCCCAGATCAGCCCGTGATGCGGGTCGTCGGATGGAAACTTCGACTTGCTATAGTCGTAGCGTTTGCGGAGGTTCGCGACCATGCTTCGGAGAGTCGGGAGCCGCGCTCGAAATGTCTCGATATTGCGCTCGAAAAAGTAGCCGCGCGCGGAGTTCCACAAGATCATACCCACGCAAAAGGGCGCCTCTACCTGATCTTGCGTGTTGTAAAGGAAGTCACCATTCTGCATCACGTACTTGTCTAGATAAAACTGGAAATACGTATCGCTCGATTTAGTCAGGTTCCATAGCTGGTGCGCCCAGACGAACTCATACTGCGCAACCGGAAACAGGGCGTGGCTGCGTTCCGGGATTTGCGTGTATGCACCTTCGCCAACTTGATAGGTCGGTTCCAGCCCACGATAACTGCAACGGCTGAGCACGATCCCAGCGCGCGCGCCCGCTAATAACCACTCATCCGGAATGCTGACGGGCATGGACTGTGAAAAGAAGTCGTCCCAATGCCGCCAGATCTTGAGCAGCTCCGCAAAGAACTTTGGTGCTTCCCCATTGGGGTACTTCTCGACGAAGGCACGCTCATGCTCGTCTCGCCAGACGTGCATCTCCGCGTTGACCTGCTCCTCGGGAATCATGATGCGGAGCCTGGTGAGAGGAACAGCATCCACTCCGTCCGGCAGAACGCACATCAACTCATAGCCACAGGCAAACTGCGGATTCCACACACCCAGGTCTGCCACGGGAAGGTAGCCCCCCAACAATGTGCGCTTGCTGTAGCCGTCCACATACTGCCAGCACTGCGAGTTATACGTTGGCAGAAACTCCTGCGGGTCCACGACCGGGTTCAGCTCGTCCGGAGCCCACGCCGTATGGGGTGGTTGATTCAGCCGCTCGCGTGAGGTGCCGTCTGGCTGAAGATATATGGAGTGCTGCGGGCCTGCCTGTTCGTTGCTCACCAGTGTCCAGCCAATGTACTCCGGACCCAGGGCCGCCACATTCTCATACGACGGATCCTCCGTAGAGCCAAGGATGTAGTTGCCTGGGACATCCGGTCCCGGAACGTGGCGGGCGGCTCGCTTGAGTTGCACGGCTTCCGGCGCCGCGATGGGTCGCGGCCGTATCTGTGCAAGATCACCGATCCACTTTGGAATTACCGCGACCGTTCCATCCACGCCGACAAACGCGATGACTCCGCGATGTGTCACCCGCTTCTCCAACACACTGACCGGCCGACCATCAACATTTGTGATCGCAACCAATTGCCAACCGTCCAGTGACTCCCCTACGTGCAGTGTGGCCTTTTTCCTGCCAGAGATTGCCACCACGGCGTCCGCCATCAATTCTGGGGTACTGGGAACAGCGGCGAGGGCCTCACGCTCACCCGGCAGATACTCTACGTACGCGTTCGCGATGCGTGCCGGGGCGTTGCCGTCATGGGAACGGAGTGGATCGTCAGCGAATGCCGAGAGCGTCGACGCGCTCGAGCTAAGGCCGCATGCAGAAAGCATCGCAAGGAACGTTCGTCTGGACACAGGATCTATAGCAGTCATACCAACCTCAGGCCATTTAGTTTTGTTCGGGAGCGATGGCCGGGCTCGCTTCAACCAGCGTATGTGGCCGGCTCTTTTCAGTCTTCTCTGCCTCTCGCCGGCGTGCGTCCATCAGGCGTTTCACCAACTCCGGAAGCTCTGCCCTTTGATCCGTTTTTCTAACAGCAAGAACGAGGTGATACAACGCCTGGGTGTCGCCAGGATCGATGGCCAGGGCTGCACGACTCGCTGTGATCGCTGGTTGCACTTCGTCAGTCTGCAGATACATGGTGGCAAGCAAGTCTTCCGCATCGGCTCGCTTGGTGTTCAGCTGCGTCGCGCGCTTGGCTGCCCTCAGAGCTTCATCGAAACCCTGCGTCCCTCTTGCATAACCCTGCTGTGAGAGCGCCTCCGCGAGCAGATACCACGCCAGGGCGTCCTCCGGATGCGCCTTGACGTCAGCTCGAAACTGGGACAACGCCGCGGCCGTGTGATGCGATTGGGATTGCGCGATGCCCTCCGCCACCCCGACAAACGAAAGCTTGGGATCCAGCTGGTTTGCCCGGCCAAAATCGGCAAACCCCTCATCCACCTTGCCGAGTTGGCAAAGCAGAACGCCGCGCGCGAAGTAGAGCTCGGCAGCCTTCGGCATCTGCTTGAGGCCGATGTTCACCACATCCAGTCCCACCTGCATCGACGCGTGCTGGTAAGCAAGATTGACAAAATCCAAATAGGCGCTTTCCTCCTTTGGATGCAGCAGAATGGCCCTTCGCAGCAGATCCAGCGCTTTCTGCGTTTCTCCTTGAGACTCGGCGATCTCCGCGCCGAGCGTGAGATCGTCTTCGACAGGCGCGGGCAACGCCAGCACCGGCTCCAACGCCGCGTTGGACTCTTCCGTGTGCCCCGCGCGAAATTCCGCGAGAGCCAGATCGTAGTGCACCGATTCATCGTTCGGCAATAACACAACGAGCTGCTTTAGAACTGCAGCCGCTTCCTCAAACCGGGACATCTGGACCAGGCAGGAGCTGTACTGCATCAGCACTTCCGATCTCTGCGCAATTGCATCCGTCGCCTTAGCAAAATTCGCCACCGCACCCGGACAATCTCTCTTCCTGACCGAAAGCTCACCCAGCATGGCATGCGCCACCTGGTCCTCCGGATGAAGTCGAATCAATCTCTGCAAGAGTTCGTCGGTATGAGAGTTGTGCGTTGCATAGCTCAATTGCGCTGCCCCTTCTAATGCTGGAAGGTAATCGGGAGCGATGCCGAGAGCCTTGCGAAACGACAACAACGCGTCAGTTGTCCGATGCAAGCCTTCGTACGACATCGCTTGGAACGTCCACAAACGAGGATCTCCGGGCGACGTTCGCAGTGCCTGTGTGCTGCGTTCCAGCGCTGTAGCGAACTGCTGCGCTCGCAATGCATGCGTGATCTCCGGAAGCGGGTCTGCCCCGAGCGCGGCTGCCGGTTGCTGCGCACAACTCACCGCGCAGGACAGGCAAAGAAGAACCGCGAGCAGGACTCCGCCAAGGCCTTGGTTTGCGCGCGGAGCCCTTTCGTAGGGCAGCGCACCCCTGTGATGCATGACCATGTCCAACTCTCTCATACCCGGAACATCGGAGGCGAGCCCTGCGCATCAGCTACACCTCCTCAAAGAATCCCTCCTAGAAGGTCAATGTCGAGCCTATCTGGAGGTAGCGCGCCGTGTGCGTGCTGCCGGTGGACCCGAAACTTCCATCCTGCAGGTTGGCATCAAGTCCGTAGAAGTTCACCTGGTTGAAAAGATTGAACGCGTCCAGTCGAAGATCGAGATTGAAGCGGCCAACGATCTTGGTGCTCTTCTTCAGACTGACGTCCGTCTGGGCAAAGCCGGGATTTCGGAACTGATCGCTGACCTGCTCGTTGCCAAGGTGCCCAAACGAGGGAACCGTGAATTCCGTGCAGGTAGCCAGGAAGTTCTGACAGCCAGGAAATGCTCCACCCGTTCCATTGCTCTTGTATGCCGCTCGCGTGTGCAGCATGGTCGCACCGGACGCGACGTCAGGCAGGTCGTAGTTGTAGCCGCTCGCGCTGAAGTCGCCACTTCCGGGAAGATACTGCAGGTTGGTAGGTGAGACTGGTTGGGTGGGATCGATACGCTGCACTGCGTATTGCGCTCCGGTGAAGATGAAAAGTGGATTTCCGGACTGCGCCGTGATGGTGCCGCCTAGAGTGAAACCGCCCGTGAGACGCCCGACCACGCCGCTTTCGTGATGGAACCCCGGTACGGTATACGACCCGCCGAAAGAGAAACGGTTCGGAACATCGTACGGTGAATTACCGTAGAACCGGTTCTGATCGAAGGTCGCGGTAGGAGCATAGATCGAGGCGTCATCCTTCGAAACGCTACGGGTATAGGAGGCGGTGAAAAATGCATTCCTCCCAAACCTGCCGCGCACGGCGGCAATCAAAGCCTCATAGTTCGACCGTGCGGTGTTGTACTGGTAGGTGACGGAACCGAAGCTCGTATTGAGCCTTGTTCGAAACGCGGAACAGGAGTCCGTCAAGTTGCCTGTGGTCGTATTCGTCGTGGCATTACACGTTGTGTGCTCGATGAGATCGCCTGGGAAAGCGTTCACGTCATAGCCAAAGGCGTTTCCACCCTGGTTCAGACCGGCCAACAGAATCCCGCCATCATGTGAACCGACATAAGCGACCGAAGCAACAATGCTTTTGCCGATCGAGTGTTCTACCCCGACCGACCAGTTTTCTGCCGTCGGTGCGTGGAGGTTCACGTCGGACGAACCAACGCCGATCTGCGCTCCAACCACGCCCCCTTTGGCATCCAGTTGAGTACCGGAATACGCGGGGTACACGAAGCCGTAGGGAAAAGTGTTTTGTGTGCCGAAGCTGAAGATGGGAGCAGCCGTCGAGCCGTCGTTGTAGAAGGTTGGCACCACATAGTTGGGCGGATTGCCATTCAGGATATCCGCCATATTGCCCAGGGTGACCTGGTCGTGGTAAATACCAAATCCGCCTTGCATGACCCATTTGCCGTTGCCAGCGATGTCCCAGCTTACGCCCGCGCGCGGAGCGAAGTTCCAGTTCAGGCTTTGATTCAAAGCATTCGATTGGACTTTGAGATATCCGCTTGCAATCTGCTGCTGAAACGTGGAGCCGGTTCCCAGATGGAATGGGGCGGCGAGGGTGCCGGGCAGAGTCGGGTACGGATTTCCGAAATTGTCGTAGCGCAAGCCATAGTTCACAGTCAAACGCTTGTTGACCTTCCAGGTATCCTGCGCGAACGCCGCTGCGGTCGTCTCAGAAAAGCCATAATTCCCCGGCTGCGGCGCTCCGGTCTGAAAGTTGTAGGAGAGACTGGTCTCGTTATAAGGATGATCATTCACGAAATCAATCAAGTTGCTGTAGTAGAAGTTAGCCTGTCCATGGGGCCCCTCGAAGATGGCGGTGTCGTCACCATGCCAGCCTTCGTAACCAAATCTGAAGCTGTGTGACCCGTGAATGAATGTGACCACATCCCGCCAGTGATAGCTGTGCTGGTAGTAGTCGCCTTGAGCAAAGCCGTCGCCAAAGCCCTGGCCAAGGCCGCCCACGTTCACCACCGGCACGTCGAATAGACCTGTCTGCGGCTGAATCCCTTCGATTCTGTTGTAGGCAAAGATGCCCTCATTCAGCAAATTGGGGCCGAAGGTGTGGGTCTCGTTGCCTTGGAAAGCCAGACCATAGAAATTATTGGTCGTGGTAAATGAAGGACGTGGATTGGGGCCGCTGTTGACCAGGGTATTGCGGATGAAGTCGACATAGAGCCGGTCCTTACTAAAATACTTGTCCACCCGGGCGCTGTATTGCTTGGCGTTCGTAGTGCTCGAAAAATTGAATTGTCCTACATCAATCACAGGCGTACTGCATGGAATATTGTCCGTGCTAGCTGTCGCGCATCCCGTGCCATTCAGCGTGTTGGTGGCGCCAAAGATCTGCGACGCAGTTTGACTGACCGTCGCGCCCGCGGTGCTACCCACTGGATACTTCTGAAACAGTTGCAACTCGGGACTGTTTGGCCGTGCGCTCAACGCGAATGTCACGAAAGCCGGATCTTCATAGTAGACCTGACCAAAGCTGGAACCCTCGTTGTGATAAGGCTGATACGTGGCGAAAAAGAACAGCTTCTTACTGCGCCAAATGGGGCCACCCACACCAATGGCAGCGTTGTTGGTGTGGAAGGGTGGCGTCGTCGGAACCGCGGTGTGGCTCGGTCCGAACTCACCGCGGGCATCGAAGCCCTGATACGTGTAGTAGTCGCTTGCGAAGCCATGGAATTGATCGCTGCCGGACTTCGTGGTCATCAAGGTTTGAATACCGCTGCCTCTGCCGTACTCCACGTTGTACGTGTTGGTTTGTACGGCAACCTCCTGGACCGCATCTGCACCGGGCGTGAGGTTGACGACACCGGGACGGACGTTGCTGGTGACGTCCAGGCCGTCCACCACATACATATTGCCGTTTTCACCGTGACCACCAGCACTGGCGTCGATGAAGTTCTCCGGAGCGTTATTGAGACTTTGCTGAGTATCGAGCCCTCCCGTTACACCCGGGGTGATGCCCATGAGCGCTGTCGGATTGCGTGTGGAAAGCGGCAGATCCGCGAGCGCCTTGGTGTCCAACGTGTACTGGAGACGGCTGTCGGAGGTATCGAGCAGGGCTGCCTCGGTGGTAACCTCCACGCTCGTGGCAACATCGCCGACCTGAAGGTTGATGGGAACGTCGCGGTTCTCGGCGGCTTCCAGGCGGAAATCGACCCGTGCCGGCGCAAAACCCTGCGCCTTTACCGAAACGCTGTAGGAACCGGGTGCGAGGCTCGGAAACCGGTATACGCCTCCAGAATCGGCGACCACCGTTTGAGTCACGTTGGTAGCAGTGTTCGTGAGCGTCACGCTGGCCTTTGGAATCGACGCGCCCGAACTGTCGATGACGTTTCCCTGCACACTACCTGAAAACTGTGCGTAGCAGCAGGAAGTCACCATGACAAACAGGACGAATAGGCGGGAAGAGCGCTGCAGGAACTTGCTTGGGCATGACATCATTAGGGTCTCCTAAAAGGACTGCTTTTACTGCGAGGACTACATTCACTGCGAAATGCATGACGTTCCGGGGTTGCTTTGCTTGTCTTTGCAACAACTCGGCGGATTGTATATTTCTAGGCGCCCAGATGAGCGCCTGGATTTTGCGTGCTGCGAATACTACTTCGTATTCGCAAGAAGTGTCAATAAAACGTTTTCACAAATATTTCCTCTACTTTCGCCTGGCCTCTAAACCCGCATCTTTCAGCCGAAACACCACGATCAGACAGATGCGATCCATCAAAACACCTTCAATTTTTTCCACTCGTAAGTACCAACGTAGCAGTTTCAATCCGGCCAGACAGCGTTTTCACAATCCGCCACCAGACTTACAACTTTGTTGCGGAGGGTGGTGCCGCCGGGGCGCAGCTCTTGCGAGCCACACCGCTGACCCATTGCCCAAAGGTTGCACCGGTGGTTCTTTTGAACCAACCCTTCAGATCCTCATCATGCCCCGGAAGTCACACCCTGAGAAACCCAAAAAAATGCGATCGCTCTACAGGTTGTAAGAACGTTCTCGTCTCGCTCCCAACCGATCTGCAATCCTCGCTGTTCAGGACAACTTTGAGGCACTTGTCTTTTCTATCCCCGGCGCAGCCGTCAACTGTGGAAACGCTGTAACCCGCAACTTGGCGGCCCCATACGGTATCAGTTCAAGGAACTCCTCTGGCAAAACGCTGCTCTGCTGGCCTGCTGGAGGCGCAGCAGCGACACCATCTTCGGACCTCCATGAATCCAGCCGGCGCGCCTTGACTCGCAGTCTGGCCGCCGTCGCCGCGGCGGCGAAAGGCCTTGCCCCCACACTGGACTGAATCACTTCAATCTCCCCAGCCGACTTTTCATCCACCTCCAGAGCATAGTTCCAAAATCCAAGCGGATAGACCTGCCAATCGGCTGTCATGCCGCGGTCGCGCAGCTTCACCCAGCTCTCGCCCGGGTCGAGCGAAAAAACCAATGGTCCGCGATGAAGAGCGAGCGAGTCGTTGAACCAACGAGTCGCAACCGGTGCCATGGGCATGCGAAGGGTGATCACGTCACCCGCTGACCACAAGCGATCGATGACGGCGAAAGTCTCGGGCTTCACTTCCCCCTGATCGCTCTGCCCATTGATCTGGATCGTCGCCCCTCGCGCCCACGCCGGAATGCGCAACCGCACTGGAAAGCGAACCGGCCTCTCCGGATCGACCGTGATTTTGACATCCCCTTTGAACGGGTAATCGGTCTCCACCCGCAGCGCAACGCGGGCCTTCCTGACCATGGTTTCAACATCGCACGGAGCATAGATCGCAGCGACCAGGCCATCATCGGGCGAGCGCATCCAAAGATGCGAAGTCAGCTTGGGCCAGCCTTGATGGAAGTTCGCAGTGCAGCAGCCGAAATTCGGCTCCAGACCGTAAAGATTGGATTCGGGCCCGTCCGTCGTCCACGGCTTGGAATTTAGACCCGCGAGAATCTGATTGGGCTGCTGGTTGTATTGGTGCGCCCACATCGCATCGTCAAACGGGCCCGGAAGCGCGTTGTACGCGATTTTCTCAATCCGGTCTCCTATCCGCGCATCTCCGAACGCCGCCAGCGCGACCTCAAGCGAGAACAAGGTCTCAACCACCGTGCAAAGTTCCGTCCCCTGGCTTGGGTTACGGCCAGCAAGGTGTTCGTCGCAGGAGAACATGCCGTTCGGCAACCCGTGAAAGCGATCGAGCGCGTCCACCTGGCGATAAAAATTCGCTCGCTCTGCCGCAGGATTGCCCCACAACCGGAACTGCACGGCCGCCGTCTTGATCGCCTGTCCGTTGTTGACTCCGTGGGTCTCCATGCCGTCGGGCTTGTTGCCGCCGACTGCCGCCGAATCCAGCGACGCGCGCGTGGTCACGCCAGTGTGCTTGAAATCCTTGAACTCCCCTACCCAGTCGTGTCCCTGTGTCTTCAAAAGCTCCGCAAGCTGCAGCAGCGATTGATCGCCCGTGCGTTGGTGCAGCCACCCAACAATCAGAACCTCATCCTGCCACCGGTACTTGCCCCAGTCGCGCAGCGGTCGAGTCGGCAGAGCTGCCAACTGATAGTGGAAGTAGCGGGTCATCACTGAAATCACACGTGGGTCGCCCGTCGCGTCGTGATACTGGGCCAGCACCTTGAGCATGACCATCCGCGGCCACCAGTCGTCGTTGCTGGCGGGCCCGATCATTCCGGTCGACTGCTGATGATCGAGCGTCCAGTTGATGAATCGCATCGCCTTGGCCTTGAGAACATCGTCGTCCAGTTGCCAGGCCAGCGGCAGAAGGCCGTCAACGAAATACGGTCCGCGTTCCCAGCTTTCGCCAGTTCCGCCCAGCCAGCCGCTGTTAGGCCCCACATCCGGCCAGAACTCATCCAGATGTCCACCCAAGCCGTCGGCCTGGATGCGCAGCTGCCGCCGCAGCCATCCAGCAGGGCGAATCTCACCCAGGGGCAACGCCTGAAAAGCTGCTGTTCCATTCTCAGCAGGCGCCAAACTCTCCCCCAGCCCGGACGGCACAAGAGCGGCCGCTCCAGCCGCGATGGCGCCCATCTCGATGAACTCACGCCGCGTAATCTCACCCATACTGATGTCCTTGACCTCTCCCCTGGTGCGCCCGATTGCTAGTACCAGTTGGATCGTTAGTGTAGCGCAGCTTCGAAGGGCCTAGTTTTCTTGTACCAAGGTCAGAGTGAGTCTTCGACCTGTTCAGGTTGTCATGGGATCGCTGGTAGCCACGATCTCACTGGCGAACTCGCTAGGCGTCCGGTCACCGAGGGATCGGTAAGGACGACTCTCATTCTATTCCTGTCGCCAGGCTTCGATCTGATGCTTTGCCTCCTTCAGATCGGTGAACCCGTGAGTGTCCTGGCATTCACAACGGAAGGTGCCATTGAAGCTCTCGACGGAGGCGTTGTCTGTCGGTTTGCCGGTCGCAACACACATCGACCTTCCATTACACGCGCGGACTTGCACAACCCCTGTAACGGAGGGCATTTTCGTGACACTGAGTGCCTTCCGATTCAATCTCCCCCCTGGGTGCAAAACGCGTTTTTATGGACAGTGAGCGGAGAGCCATCTTTCAATTCGCCCCCTGAGTGCTAATCGAAATATGGTTAGACATCGACACCACAGCACTCTGCCAGAAGGCGCGATCGGGCGTTAGACACTGTTGCCAGTTGCCCAGGCCAACGACGCACGGACTCATGAGCAGTGACCCGGTTGCCCAGGCCGGCGACGTACTGACCGCTCTTACGCAAGAGCAGTTGCTAGAGTTTTGCCGTACGATTTGCGATCCGTCGGACACCGCCCCAGTGTCCGGCTAGGGCATGGGCGCGCTTCTATCCACGCCAAGCAAGTGGCTAACAGCAAAGTGGTGCAGATGATCCTGCCCAGAGAAGCTCTTTGCGCTTAGTGTGGGGTTGTGTGGGGTTGGGCTTTACCGATGGAGCTTGTAAGTGCTTTAGAATATGGCTCCTGAGGTAGGACTCGAACCTACAACCCTTCGGTTAACAGCCGAATGCTCTGCCATTGAGCTACTCAGGATCGCGTGGGAAACGCTCGCAACCGGACGGCTGCTCCTCATCCTTTATAGCAAATGCTGGAGGGCGGGTCAAAGAGCCGTAATCCACTGCATCCGTGAGGCGCATCCTCGCGGACACTACGGATACAGCATCACGGCAATACTGTAGGCGCTGAAGTTATTTGTCGACAAGGCTGTGCATGCTCCGACCTCTGCGTGGCGATACTTTCCGCTCGCCAGTTTTTCCCTTAGCGCGTCTGGAAGCCTCGTGAAATCGGCCGTCGTGTAGCGCATGATGAACCACGGCATGCGAGCGCCGGCATAGCCCGTCTCCATCGCGCAGGTACGTCGCGCATCGCCTGACCTCGGCAGCAGCGAAACGGACGACTCGGAGCGCAACAACCCTCCTACGGCAGCCTCCTGCTGATCGAGCGACAGCTTCATCACAGAACGGTCGAAGTCCTCAACGGCATACAACTCTCCACCCCGGTTAACCACGCCGATGCCGATTGAGTCGACATTAGGATCAAGCAAATTCGCACGGTGTCCAGGAGAGTGCATCCATGCTGCGTGGATATCCACTGCAGTCGGTGCCTCGGCTACATTTTCAGCGACACGGCTGAAGCGTCCTCCCAGTTGCTGCACGCGCGCAGACAAATCCGGCTCTCCCTGAAACTGATGCGAGATCGCTTCCCTCTCTGCCATCTCGTGTCCATGCTCAACCGCCGCACGATACAGCGTGTTATCCCAGCGCAACGCCCGCAATCCCCGCTGCGTTCGCTCTGCATTCGCTGCCGAAAACAAATACTGCTCTGCCACCGATGCCGGCGCACTCGAGCGAGGTACAGGAGCCGACCAGGCCAACTGGCTGACCAGAAAAAGTGCACACGGAATGATCCGAAATCTCACAGTCATCAGTAACCCGAAATCCTTGGTGAAGATGCGCTGCGGCCTACACCTGCCCAGCCGGTAAACGATCGCGATAGCGAATCAGCAGATACAGCAGCTTCCGCGCCGCCCAATAGCGTGGCACATAGCGTTTCGGCTCCGACACCGAGCGGTACAGCCATCCCAAATAAAGCCGGTCTGCCCACGCGGGAATTCGCACCTGATCGCCACTGAGAAAGGCGATAGCCGCCCCAATGCAGTGGATTGCAGGCAGATAGCTCAAGTTGCGCTTTAGGTATAGTCCAAGCCGTTCCTGCGTTCCTCCACCCACGGTCAAAATCACATGCTGTGGCCGGATTCGATCGATCATTGCCACAAGCGGTGCATCTTCGATCGCCTCCTCACCATAGATCGGAGCCATATAGACACAATCGTCTGGCACCGTAATGCCCTGTGTCGCAAGCCACGCCAGGTTACACGCGGCACTCGCTGGACCGGCCATAATCCAGATGCAGTTGCCCTGCTGCTGCACGTCCGGTTGCTTCAGAAGTTCGCGCAGATACATCAGACCCGACAGCCGTTGAATCGAGTCACCTTGCAGCCGATTCCACACCATCACCATGAAGGCTGAGTCTGCGATCGCGAGATCTGCGTTAAGCAAAGCTTCTCGATACCATGCATTCGTTCCCAGGTCCTTCAGTGCGGGAGCGGCCGGAACAACCAGCAACCCACCCGGGCGCACCTTCTCGACAGCCTGAATCGCCGTTCCCAGAAAAAACCGGATCCCCAAAATCGTTCGCTGATCGCCTTCAGACGGCGGCATCGACTACTTCCCCTTGGTGCCGGTTGCGATTTCCTCTTCAATCCAGCGATAGGTCCGTTCCATCCCATCCCGCAGCCGAATCGAAGGCTCCCACCCAAGCTTTTCGAGAATCAGCGTGTTGTCGCTGTTGCGACCGTTGACCCCCTTCGGAGCGCTGAGATTGTACGTACGCTTCAACTTGATTCCAGCAATATCCTCGACAATATCGACGAGCTGATTGATCGTCACCAACTCACTCGATCCAAGATTGATTGGCTCATCAATCTCGCTTTCTGTAATGAGTTGGGTTCCTTTCAAGCAGTCGTCGATATACATAAAGCTGCGAGTCTGCTTCCCATCTCCCCAAATATCAATCTCGTGGATACCAGAATTTTTTGCCTCAATCACCTTACGGCAAATGGCCGCAGGTGCCTTCTCACGGCCGCCATCCCACGTCCCATGAGGTCCGTAGACGTTGTGGTAGCGAGCCACGCGGCAGACCAGCCCAAAGTCCTCTTCGAAGTGCCGGCACATGCGCTCCGAGAACAGTTTCTCCCAGCCATAGCCGTCCTCCGGCAACGCTGGATACGCATCCGACTCTTTCAGCGCAACCACATCCTCATGAATCTGCTTTTCGCCGTTATAGACACATGCAGACGACGAGTAGAAGAACCGCTTTACACCCTTTTCCTGCGCAGCCATCAGCATGTGCGTATTCGTCAGCACACTCAGCATGCACAGCGCCTTGTTATTCTCGATAAAGCCCATGCCACCCATATCCGCGGCCAATTGGTAGACCACCGATGCGCCCTCTGCGGCAATCATGCAGTTCGCTTTGTCTTTCAGATCGAGTGAGAGGTTCTCTACTCCCTCGGTCGCTTGATACCAATCCGACAGTGGCTTTACGTCCACGGCCCGAACCACGTTGACACCGCTCGCTATCAGGCTCTTGACGAGATGCCCGCCAATGAAGCCGCCCGCACCGCAAACAACTGCGGTTTCCCCTTTGACGTTCATCTAAACTGCTCCGATCTAACCTGGGTCCCAGATAGTACTGCAGCGTTTCTCTGCTCTTCACCGCACCTATGTTTAAATAGGTTGGAACCCTAAAACCTGCATTCCGTTGTAAGGTCTCCCTCAAGTTTATTTGAGCACAGAGGGATGTCAAGGATCGCCCCTCATACTGCACAATCTCAGTGGTTTTTAGCGGTATGATCGGTTCACTGGCTATGGAAGCAGACCTCAGACAACCGTCAAGACTCCGCTCCATACTCGGTCCGCTCACGAAGCATCGTCTCGCTTTTGCCGGCTGCCTGGTGCTCACGCTCTTTCTGCTCTGTGCCCTCCTGGCTCCCAGGCTGGCCCCCCACGACCCGGAGCATCTGAACCTTGGCGCAAGACTTCTTCCTCCCTCGGCCACCCACTGGTTTGGCACCGATGAACTTGGCCGCGACGTACTTTCGAGAACGCTCTATGGAGCGCGAGTCTCTCTCATCGTAGCCACCGCCGTCGTCGCTCTCTCCCTTGCCCTCGGCGTTACCCTCGGCATGCTGGCCGGATTCTACGGAGGCTTCACGGACACCATCGTCAACATCTATCTCGGAAACGCCTTCCTCGCTCTTCCGGGAATCCTGCTCGCGATTACCATCGTCGCGTTTCTCGGACCCAGCCTCGCGAACCTCATCCTTGCCCTCGCTCTCGCCGGCTGGGTCAACTACGCTCGCCTGGTGCGAGCCCAGGTGCTCAGCGTCAAGGAGCGCGAATACGTCCAGGCCGCTCGATCTCTCGGGGCCAGCGATCTGCATCTGATGTTTCGCCACATCCTGCCCAACATTCTGCAACCACTCCTCGTACAGGCCGCTGTAGGAATGGCCGCCGCTGTACTCGCCGAAGCCACGCTAAGCTTTCTCGGCCTCGGCGTCCAGCCCCCCACTCCTACCTGGGGAGCCATGCTCAACGACGCCCGTTCGCACATCTTCGAGTCTCCCTACCTGATGTTCTTCCCTGCCGTCGCCCTCGCGCTCTGCGTCTTCTCCTTCAACCTCATCGGCGACGGCCTGCGCGACTATCTCGATCCCCGAACACGCATGGGCCAGGGTCTCTAGCATGGGTAAAGAGGCCTCTAGCATGCTCATCGGCGTCATCTCCGACACCCACGGCCTGCTTCGCCCAGAGCTCCTCCCAGCCCTCGCAGGAGTCGCCCACATCCTCCACGCAGGCGACGTAGGCGATCCGGAAATCCTCACCGCACTCCGCCGCATCGCTCCCCTCACAGCGATTCGCGGCAACGTCGACCGCTCCGGCCCCTGCGCCGCCCTGCCCTCCACCGAGGCCATCGAACTCGCAGGCTGCCTACTCTACATGCTCCACTCCGTTCACGACCTCGATCTCAACCCCGACGCGGCAGGGATCGGCGTTGTCCTCAGTGGCCACTCTCACCAGCCGTTGATCGAGCACCGCAACGGCGTGCTCTACCTCAACCCCGGAAGCGTCGGTCCCCGCAGATTCAATCTGCCCATCACCTTCGCTCTGCTCACCATCGACGACGGCAAACCCACCGCCCGGATCGTCCCCCTCGAACCGTAACCAGGGCCTCTTACTTTCGCATCCTCGGATCAGCCAGCGCATACACCGAGTCCGTCAGCAGATTCACCGCCACATAGGTCAGGCCAACCGCCAGGATGCACCCCTGCACCAACGCATAATCGCGATTCGAAATCGCCGAAAGCGTCAGCCTCCCAATCCCCGGCCAGCCAAAGATCGTCTCCGTCACAATCGCTCCCGCCAGCAGCGAGCCGAACTGCAGCCCAATCACCGTCAGCACCGGATTCAGCGCATTGCGCAGCGCATGCCGATACACCACCACATTCTCGGACAGCCCCTTCGCCCGCGCCGTTCGTATGTAGTCCTGCCCCAACTCCTCCAGCATCGAAGTTCGAACCATCCGCGTCAGG
>Ga0208357_1000145_pt1 | contig 55464 bp, 36 predicted proteins | sample NGESurdeep092012_6_FD_184487 | JGI IMG/M metagenome (GOLD analysis project Ga0208357, IMG submission 184487) | Arctic peat soil microbial communities from Barrow, Alaska - NGEE Surface sample F52-2 deep-092012 (SPAdes) | ecosystem: Environmental > Terrestrial > Soil > Wetlands > Peat ...
GAAGGTGGCGCGAAGCGCCGGATGAGGGTTCGAGCGGAGCGTGGACTCGCAATCTTGAATTCTGCGTCAGTACGCTTCGCCCGAACCCTCTCCCCAACCCCTCTCCCGACGGGAGAGGGGCTTCTGACAGAGGGAGAGGTTCGAGGGTAATCGGGTTACACCAAGCTCGTTAGAACGTCTTCAGAGTTTCCAGAACCAACATTTCTCGTCGCTATCTGTTCCGCGCGCTGCGCCATCTTCCCCAATCAGCATATGACGCGAAGGCGCTCGTCCGGCGGATGCCGCTTGAAGCCGAGCGCCAACGGCAGGAAAAACCAGCCACGACTATTGAGCAACTCCGCTCGCCGCTGCCCGGGACCCGACGGGCGCCACTTTCGTCGTTTGCTTGCCGACGTGGTCTGCCTTTTCCTCAGCCAGAACGACAAGCTGCTCAATCGGATCAACGACGCGCAAGTTGACTTGTGCAACCGTTCGGCGCGCATCGACAAAAGCCGTCGTCGTATTTCTCACCCAGTCGTACGGCGGACGTCCCACCTCGTCGTAATAGTCCAGCGCGTGCAGTCCGATCTGTGAAAGTGCTGCCAACGAGTGCGCGAGTGGCTGCACCGACTGCAAGCGTGGCGATCGGCTCATAAGGTCATTCAGAGCGGCACTGTTTTGCTGCCATACATTCAGTTGGCCCCGAATCTTGTGTTCCAACTCCGGATCGGGATGCCGGGAAAACTGCTTGACCCATCCTTGAAACCTTATGGCCGTCCATGGATCGGAAGTCGCCGCATCGGCGATCGACGTCAACGGTGAGTAGATCGTGTAGTGCCCCGTCCGCAGTAGAGTGCTCAACCGGGCGTAGCCTTGCACAGGCGCGATCACGTTCACCAGAACCTTCAGCGGATCGATATCGTAGCTACCCGCAAGCTGGCGCAACAGCATCGTCTGGTTCTTGATCTGCGTCAGCCCCTCCCCTTCGAGCTGCAGGTTGAGCACGTACAGGCGTCGGTACATCGACGCCACGTCCTTCACATCGGCCGGCGACCAGAGCCGTTCCGCGATCGCCGCGGTGGATGGCCATATGCGTGAGTCGATGGTGGTGGGGTCGACGAGTTCGCTCCACATGGCAGCCTCGCCGCCCAGGATGTTCGCTCTGACCTTGCGCGCGAGGTGAACATCGTCCGGAATCGGGTCGTTCGCGTAATACACCGCTGTCGGGTGCAGCATGTCCAGGTAATAACCACTGGACAGAACAGCCGGATGACCTTCGCGCGCAGCCTTGTACAAATCCTCTTTGCCGCGCCACACCTGAATCACCGCATCCTCCGACACGCCCGGCTGCAGGATTTCATCCCAACCGATCGCGTGTTTGCCATCAGCGGTGATCATGGCGGAAAGCTTGTTGGTGAACTGGGCCTGCAACTCGCTGTTATTTTTGATCGTTGGTTGCATGTACGCTTGAATGTATGGATTGCTGTCCCACTGCGTCCCGATATTCTCGTCGCCACCGATATGGATGTAAGGGCCGGGAAAGAGGCCGGCCATTTCCTTGAAGAACGCTCCCAGGAATTGATAGGTTGCGGGATTGCTGGGGTCGAATGCCGGGTTGGACCCACCGAACTGCGACCGCAATGCATACGGCCCGGGTGCACTGGCATATTGCGGGTAGCCGACGAACCAGCTGACCGCATGGGCGGGAACGTCAAACTCGGGCACGACCGTGATGCCGCGGTCGTCCGCGTACTGAATGATGGCCCTGACCTGCCGCTGCGTGTAGTACTCCCCGCGCGATCCGAGCTCCGTCAGCTTGGGGAAAACATGGCTCTGCACGCGAAAGCCCTGGTTGTCGCTCAGATGCAGGTGCAGGACATTCATCTTGACGGCCGCCATGCCCCGCAGGTTCCGCTCGATGACAGGGACCGGTTCGAAATGTCGTGCGACATCGATCATCAGGCCGCGCCACTCGAAGCGCGGATGATCCTTGATTTCAACGTCAGGCAAGTGGAAACCCGCCCCGTCCGCTTGCACCAGTTGCCGAAATGTCTGCATGCCGCGCAAGGCACCAATGCCGTCCGTGGCAGTGAGGACAGCGCCGTCAGACCGCACGCGTAACGTATAGGACTCGTCCTCACCCGGCTTGACCTGACCTGGCCGGCCGACCCGGATGACCAGAGCCGCATGGGGATCCCGATTGTCTTGGGTGACGGCATGCTGGTCGAACGAAAAACCCGTGCGATCTTCGAGATGACGCAACAGCCGTGTGGCGCCATCGTAGAGACGTTGGGACGGATGGCCGATGACCGAAATGCTGAAGTTCCTGTCGAGAGGATAGCTACCGGTTTCGACATGGATGTGCGCCGGCCAGGGCATCAGGTCGAGATTGGGTTCTGATTGCGGGGTGCCCTGCCCCCATGCCGATGAGGCCATGACGGCAAAACTGGCCAGCGCGGCCAGAAACAAAAGCCTTTTTTTCCGAATCAAGGCTGCGCTCCTTCGATAGGTGCCGGGATAACGCTCGCCGCCGTGTTCCAGGCTTTCAAATGAACCACCGGCATGGCTTTGCCCAACGCTTTCGCACTGTAGCTTGCGACCAGCGTGGCGGATTCTCCCGGCCAGAGGGTGACGTCGTTATCGCTCCAGGTCACCGGCAAGATCGGTGTCCCGTCTTTGTCGCGTCGCAATGAAAGGTGTTGAAAAAAAGCCACCTTACCCGACTGCGGCGCATTGGTGAGAACGACCCGGGTGACGTCATCCACCCCGTTGTTGCGTGTCGACGCGCGCACCTCAACGCTCGCACCCTGCAAATTGGCAAGTGCCGTGAGATCCGCATAGCTGCTGACCGGTGTCACGTACCCGGTCGAGTGCGCCCAGTCGAGCTGATCCGGATGGGTCGAAAGCCAGTACACGTTGCGGCTCACCTGGTGGTCGCCCGCGTTGGCCAGAACGAGCTCGACGAAATAGGCAGAAGACAAATTCGCAAGCTGCGGAATAGTGGCGAGCTCGACCGCATGATTGGCCGGTAGATTGATGTTGGTGATTCGCTTGTCGTAGCGCACCTTGCCATCGAGATCGCGAACACGAATGCGGACATTCAAGTCTGTCGCCACCGAACGTGCGTGATTCACCGCCACGATTGCCCGGCTGTCGTACGAATACTGGATATGAAGCGGTTCGTTCGCTTTCTTCGCCCCGAAATAAGCACCGGCCGGGTTGAGGTCATGGTTGACAAGATGCCAGTGCAGCGCCGGCCAGGCATTATTGAGCATCCAGTAAATAACCCCTGTCGCCGGTCGCGCAGCATCCATGCGCGCATCGTAGGCTTCGAACTGGGCCCGCGTTGCCGCGTAGTCGGCAAGCTGCGCCTTCTCGACATAATCGGCGAGGCTGCGGGGTTTGCCGTAACGATGTGCAAGCGCCGCGTCGAAACGCTTCATGCTCGCGAGCGGCGACCAGGCTGCCCCAACGTGAAACTGGCGGAAGTCAGGGTCCTTCCATAACGCCTCCAGCGCCGTGGGCGTGAGCATCTTCTTGAGGCTCGCAAGGCGCGGGATGTCGAAACCGGCGCCGGCTTCGGAGTTGAAACCGAACGCAGCCCCGGCTTGGTCGCCATACCAATAATCCGGCGGCACCCAGGCGTACGGGCCGGACATTTTCATTCCGGACGGCCCTGCCGCTGCCGTCGTCTGGGCCGAGGCGGCGGAGATGATCGCATCTGGCCAGTCAGCGTTCTTCAACGCGCTCGCATAGCTGTTGGCAACATCCGGAGGCGGCGCATTGTCGCTACCGATCAGAAAGGCTATGACCGAGGGATGATTGCGCAAGAGCTTTGCTTCACTAGCCATCGAGGCGTGGGCAACCTGCAAATCATGGGCATCCCACGGCTCGCCCCCCGTTTTGGCCCACGCTTCCCATTTGTCGCAACACTCCCAGCCAGCCAGGATCATGATGCCGTTACGATCAGCCAGGTCATAAAAATCTTGTCTTTCGAGCTTCCCCTCGGTACGGATTGCATTCAGGCCCAGGTCGCGCACATAGGAAAATTCATCGGCCAGGCGTTCGGGTTGGTCGCGCAAGAACATGTCTGGCGCCCAGCCAGCACCACGAATCAGGATTGGCATGCCGTTGACGACAAACTGCCGGTAGCCTTGTTGGGTAAGCTGCGAGCGCACGTCCCTGATGCCGAACGTCGTTTGCGCATGATCGGAAACCGCTCCTTCAACACGCGCGGTCAGGGTCAACGTGTAAAGCGGGTGCGCACCCATGCCGGCAGGCCACCAGACCTCGGGGTGACTCAGGTCGAGCGCAGGCGTAGTGGCGGAGTCGAACGTCACCATGCGTGTCTGGCGCGGTTTGAGGTAAACCCGCCGCTCCAGGCGGACATCGGCAACCTGACCGCTTATGGTCGCCTCATGGCCGCTGCTATCTTCATTGCGTAGCGCGACCCTGATGGTCAAACGCGCATGATCGAGCTTCGGCAGGGCGAGTTCTGAAATGACCTGCGGATCGTGCAGTGAAACCGGGCCGCTGCGGACAACGTCGATGCCACGCCACAGACCCATATTGTTGTCGGGGGCGGCAGGATTCCAGTCGATCCAGCTGGTGACGAGATCACGCTCCGGGTCGGCCGGGTAGACGCGGACCGCCAACGTGTTGATACCCGGATGCACCGTCCGGGTGACATCGATCTCGTGCACCGTGAACGCCCCGGCGACAAGCGCATGATCAGCGATCTTGACGCCGTTCAGCCAGAGGTCTGCACCGGGGATGATGCCGTCGGTCCTGATAAAAGTGTGCGTTCCCGCCTCGGATTTGCGCAAACTGAAATCCGCGCGATACCACCACGGGATACGGAAATGACCGGCGTTGACTTGCCGCAGTCGAGTTCCATCAAAGACATTTGAATACTTTCCGTTCTCAAGCCAGCCGGCAAAAACTGTCGCTTGTGCACTGACCGGATACCAACCCTGGGTGGAAAACCCCGGCTGTGAAACCGCCTGGCCGCCAACCTGGACTTTGCTCGAGGATTGAATCTTCCATCCGGCAAGCTGTGTTATGGCGGCGCCATCGGCAATCGTTTCAGGTGGGTGGCTGGCCACCGGTTGCGCAACCACACCAGGGAACGAAACAGTCAGCACGGCCAAGGCCGCAAGCAGCTCGAAGACCGCGTTCAAACGTTTCATCGCACACCCAGCTTCATGATTCCTCACCGTGCAGAGCCCTCGGGGCAGCCGCCATTTTCATGGCCTTTGATCGGTACCATGAGCTTGCCCGGCAGGCGGTTCACCACCGGGCCCGTTGTCACGGACAAGCAGCGGCGGAATGCACCACTTTCCAAGCGCTGTCGCCACTTATTGCCAGTGGCGGCATTTGCTCGTTTGGCCGATGCCGGGATTGAACGCGTTACAGGGGTCGAGCTCATGGTAAAAATTTGCCAGCGCCGGCTTCGCCCTATAGAGGTGCCCGACGTTGTGCTCGGCAGGATATTCGGCTCCACGCGCATCAAGCAGGTCCCACATGCGGTGCTCAAGCGCCAGACGATCTGTGCCCTTGGCGACGACGTAATCCTGATGCAGCACGTGACACAGGAAGTGGCCGTAGTAGATCTTCTTCAGTAGCGACCGATCGATGTCCTGCGGCAGCGTCTCGAACCAGTCACGCTCGTTACGCCTGAGTGCGATATCCAGCGACACGATGTCTTCAACCGTATCGCGGTGCATGATGCGGTAGCGCACGGCGGCGCCGGCTGTGACGAAACGATGCAGGAAAGCCAGGGTGCCCTCTTGAGGAGTGCACTCAAGATAATGACCTGCAAAACGGCTGAAATGCCCGGTCAAAAGCTGCCGGGTCTGCTCAACGCTTCCAGCGGATACCTTGAGGATCAGATGGTGCGCGTAACGGTCACGGTACTGTTTGAGCCGCGCAGGCAAGTGCGCGGGAAAGAGCTGACCGACCCATTGCAGGAGTCGATCAGACATGTTGGGTGGCAAAAATCCCAACCGATCGCAGAAACCATCGATGCGGTTCTTGAGTGCAAACAAGCTCGGCAGGCGTTTGGTCCCCAGCATGCGGATCATCAGGAAGGTATCTTTCCCATAGCGCTCAGCTGTGTCGAAGGCGTCCCGGTGCATGTACTCGCAGGATATCGGCAGCGTCTCATATTCTGCCAGGATGCGGCGGCGGAGCTCGGTAAATACCTGGGCCTCGTTGGCGCCGACATAGAACACTTGCGCTCCAGTCTCCTTGGCAAACGTATCCAGGCGCAACGCGAACACCATCAGCTTGCCGGCAGAGCCGGAAGCTTCGAAAAGTCGACGCGGGTCCGCATTGAATCGTGCAGGCGTTTCGGCGTCAATCTCGCGTACGTGATGCCCATAGTCGGGGTCGGAAGCGGCCGCTTGAGGATAGGCCACATCTTCCGGCACGTAGTCGCCGCGATCCAATCTCCCCAGGATGGTTTCCGGGTCGTCACCCAGTTTCACGCCCAGGTGATTGACCAGTTGCAGCCGTCCTTCCGCATCGATCCGGGCATGAATCGACAGCTCGGTATAGGCCGGACCGCGCCTGACCAGCGCCCCACCGGAATTGTTGCAGACACCGCCGAATACTGACGCGCCCAGGCAGGAAGAGCCGATCACCGAATGTGGCTCTCGCCCGAACGGGGCCAAGGCCTTTTCCAACTGGTCCAGTGTTGCCCCGGGCAGGCAAATGACCTGTCGGCCCCCGTCCAGCAGTTGCAACCGGTTGAGCCGCATCATGTTGACGATCACGATCTCGCGGTCATAGTCGTCACCGTCCGGTGTCGATCCACCGTTCAAACCGGTATTCGCCGCTTGCGCAATGACGATCCGGTCACTTTCGACGCAGGCCTGCAGCACGCGCCATTGTTCAACCAGTGAACCCGGCCGAACCACCGCCGCCACCGAGCCGCCGCCGAAGCGAAATCCATTGCGATAACGACGAGTCCCGACCTCGTCCGTGATCACATGTTTCTTGCCGACAATTCCGGCCAGGCGGCAAATGAACGAGCGATACGCAGCACCGCCGTAACGAGTCACAGGAACTCCGCCCGCGCCCATCGGGAACCGTCATCTTCCAAACCAACTCGTAGCAACCAATGCACGGTACCGACCTGACGAATGCTGAGAAACTATCCGTAAATTCGCTTTTCGAAAGCTTGAGCTGGCCCAGTCATTTAGTCAAATCCGGACATGATTCGGCAGTACACCCCTCTCACAAACGTGCGCGGCACGCGAACGCTGCAGCAGCGGAGCAATCGAGACCACTCGCCTGCGATGGTTCCTATTTCGGATCTGGCGCGTTGGCACCGGATTACTCGATCGGTCCACGGTCCTCGAGGTCGTTCGGCAGACGGCGAATGTGTGCGCCCAGACCAACCAGCTTTTCCTCGATGTTTTCGTAACCGCGATCAATGTGGTAGATGCGACCTACCCGGGTCTCGCCTTTTGCCGCAAGGCCGGCCAGCACCAGCGACGCCCCCGCCCGCAAATCCGTCGCCATCAGTTGGGCTCCAGACAGTTGCGGCACGCCACGCACAATCGCTGTGTTGCCTTCCAACTTGATGTTGGCACCCAATCGCCGCAGTTCCTGCACGTGCATGAAGCGATTCTCGAACACCGTTTCAGTGATGATGCCGGCGCCTTCTGCGGCACAGTTCAGTGCCGTGAATTGCGCCTGCATGTCCGTCGGGAAGGCGGGATACGGCGCCGTGGTGACATCCACTGCACGCGGGCGATGTCCGCGCATGTCCAGTTCGATCGTATCCTCACTGGTGTTGATGTGCGCGCCGGCGTCCTCCAGCTTCGACAGCACGGATTTCAGCAAGTCGGGGCGGGTGCGCTTGACGCGTACCCGGCCGCCAGTAATGGCTCCAGCCACGAGGAAAGTGCCCGTCTCGATGCGATCGGGCAACACGTTGTATTCGGTGCCGTGCAGACGCTCGACGCCGTCGATCACCAGCCTGGTGGTACCGATGCCACTGATCTTCGCCCCCATGCTGTTGAGGCAATAAGCCAGATCGCACACTTCAGGCTCCTCAGCGGCGTTGTCGATCACCGTGGTGCCTTCGGCGAGTACAGCCGCCATCATGATGTTTTCGGTACCGGTGACGGTGACCATGTCCATCGTGATATAGGCACCCTTGAGCCGACGCGCCTGCGCCTTGATGTATCCATTCTCGACGCTGACCGTCGCACCCAGTTCCCGTAGCCCCTTGATGTGCTGGTCAACCGGTCGCGAGCCGATCGCGCAGCCACCGGGCAGTGACACCTCCGCCTGACCGTAGCGGGCAACCAACGGACCCAGCACCAGGATCGCCGCGCGCATCGTCTTCACCAGCTCGTAAGGCGCGAAGAAGCGGTTCACTGGGCGCGGATCAATGCGAACCCGCATATGTTCATCCACCACCAGTTCGGCGCCCATCTTGCCCAGCAGCTCCACCGTGGTGGCAACATCCTGCAGGTGCGGCACGTTGCCAATGGTGACCGGCTCGTCGGCCAACAGACAGGATGCGAGGATCGGCAGCACCGCGTTCTTGGCACCCGAAATCGACACTTCACCGTCGAGCGCAACCCCGCCCGAAATCACGATACTGGCCATCAACCGATCCTTGCTTCGACCGTCGTGAGGTCACGCAGCGACAGCACGCCGACCTCGTCAGCCGCGCGTGGGCGGATCGGTGCGTAAATCATCCGACGCCAGGCAGCGCCGAGTCTCGCGGTAAAATTCACAGTCACCGAGACCCTTGGGGATCTCACTCCAACGTGGCTACGCACACCAACCCGCGCACCGGCGAATTTCAATTTGAGCAATGTCTTGAGCTCTCGATACCGCATGAATCGTGCTCCGAAAGATGGCCGCGAACCATCGGGCATGCAAGCGTAGCCGGGGATGTTACTGGAAACTGGGTGAACGCTACGGGACACACAATTTGTCATCCGAAAGTGGTGCGCCCGGCGGGATTCGAACCCACGACCATCGCCTTCGGAGGGCGGTACTCTATCCAGCTGAGCTACGGGCGCATTGTGTGGCCGCGCGCGGGCTGGGGCCGATGGCCGGCACCGCGGGGAGCGCAGTATAGCCGAGATGGTTGGGGGAGTATCGGGTGCGGTGGGGACTGTTGGCGCGGAGCGTTGCGGCTCCGCGCTTCGCCCGTACCCTCATCCGGCGCTTCGCGCCGCCTTCTCCCGCAGGGAGAAGGCCGCTTGACGCGGCGGCGGAGCACTGGCCCCTCACCTCAATCCTCTCCCCGGAGGGGAGAGGAGGCAAACGCAAGGAGCGCTTTATTTCATCAAAGCGGCTTGAGCAGCTCAGCCAGGGTGTCGGGCTTGCTGCTGTCGCGGACCAGGTGCGGGTATTTCAGGCCGCCGTGATAGGCGATCTGCACGGTCTTGTACTCGTTGAAATTCTTCACCAGCAGCTCGATGGGCTGGCTGTTGTCCTTGGCCGCGGCGGTGACCGCGTCCTTGAGGTCGTCGGCGTCGTAATCGTGGCCGTTGACGGCGATCACGCTCATGCCGGGCGAGATGCCGGCCTTGAACGCGGGGCTGTCCCACAGCACGTCGCCGATGCTGCCGTCCTTGCCGACGGACAGGCCCAGCGAATACATGAGGTCGGCATGGTGACGGCGTGCCTCGACGGCCTTGACTGCGGCGGACGGCTTGTCGGTGTAGACCAGCTTCCAGCCGTGCGCGGCGATGCCGCCGATCAGCGGGCCATGGCCGTCGAGACGGGTGTGCAAATAGGCGGCCCAGTCGAACGGCTCGATGTTGTCGAGCGCCTTGACCACGTCCTCGAAGGTGTAAGTGTCGACATCCCACTTGCCCGGGTTGATGCCGAAGAACGCCTTGCCGAAATCGTCGATGCTCTTCTTGCCGTGGCTGAGCTCACGCAGCTTGCCGTCGACGTCGAGCCAGATCAGCTGGCCGGCGGAGTAGTAGTCCTCGCTGCCCTGGTAGTTGCGGTACGGCAGCGGCGCACGCTGGGCGATCACCGGGTCGTTGGTGGTGTCCTGCACGTTGCGCCAGCTGGCCAGGCCGGGGCGGCCCTTGTCGTAGGTGGCGGCCACGTAGGCGAGCATGTCGTGGGTCTGGTCGGCATTCCACAAGCCCGAACGCGCGGCCATCACCTGGCCCCAGAACTGGGTCTGGCCTTCGTACACCCACAGCAGGGTATCGCTCATCGGCACGTTGTAGTTCGGCGTGTACAGATCGGCGCCGCGGCGATACTTGCCGTCCCAAGAATGGTTGAACTCGTGCGAGAACAGGTCGCGATTCAGCGCATTCTTCTTCCACTCGGTGAAGAAGTCGGCCGAGGTGCCGTCCTCGCTGGAGCGATGGTGTTCCAGCCCGTTGCCGCTCATCTTGTCGCTGAGCGAGACCAGGAAATCGTAGTGATCGTAGTGGTGCGTGCCGTACATCTTGTACATCTGCTGCACCAGGTTGCGGAACAGCTGCAGCTGTTCCGGCTTCACTTCCAGGTACTTCGGGGCGTCGGCCACGATGTCCATGTGCACCGGGGCCTTGGCGCCCGGATCCAGATCCAGCCGCTTGAAATACTTGCCGGCGTAGATCGGTGAGTCGATCAGATTTTCGTAGTCGATCGGCTTGAAGTGGATGGTGTCGCCATCGCGCGAAGCCACCTCCAGCGCGGTGCCGGCCTGCCAGCCGGCGGGCAGCTTCACGCTGGGCTCGGTGTTGATCTGGCGGGCGTAATAGCCAGCCGGGTACAGGGTCACCGCATTCCATTGCAGGTTGAGCATCTCCGGCGTCATCACCACGCGACCCTGGGCCCGATCCTGCGACGACAGGTATTGGAAACAGGTTTCGACCTGGGTAGCCCCCGCCGGCACCTCGACGTGGAAGGCGTAGACATTCAGCGGGTCGCGCTTCCACGTCAGCGTCTTGCCGTTGGCGGTAATGACCAGACCGGCCAACTTGTCGATCGGGCCAGTCGGTGAATGGTTACCCGGCAGCCACTGCGGGTACAGCAGGGTCAGCGGGCCGGGCTGGGCCGGGATCACCTCGTGCACGCGGAAGATGCGATGGGCCAGGTCGGTGGCGTCCACGGTGATCTTCAGGCTGCCCTGGTACGGCACATTCTGCGGCGCCGGGACATCGGCAAACGCGCTGAAACTGACCAACGCAAAAGCGCCGGCGACGAGGGCGGTGGCGAAACGGGTGAATTTCAAAAAATTCTCCAGGGCAAATGGGAGGATGGCGTGGGCATCGCCCGGCGCATCGGGAAACCCGCTGAGGGTCGGTAGAGCCGGGCGCAGGAACCTTGCGGCACTGCCGAATGCCCGGACAGACTGCCGATGCTAGTGCGCAAAGCTGGCGTAAACCCCCTGCCGAAGGTCATGGCTGCGCCCGTTCGCTCCGATCCACCGGTCGCCTGAGGTCACCTTGGCACCCATCGTGCTTGATGCCACAACAACCTCATTCACGATCTGTGCCTTCCCCCGCATGTCATCCCCGTTCCTCCATTGGCAGCAACCCGACAACGCGGCATTTCGCCGCGAGTATGTGCTCTACCTTGCGCAGCGAATGGGTCCGATGATCCATGCCTTGATGACCGTGGCGCTATGCGCGTGGTTGCTTGGCGTGGTTGCGCGCGGTCTGATCGGCGCGCCGCCGGACCAGCTGATCTGGCTGCTCGTGCCGACACCGCCCTTGTTGCTGGTGGTGGTTGCAGCACGCCGTTGCCGCGAGCCGCTGACCCTGAGGGTGCTCGCACTGCTTTGCGTGGTGCTGCTGGAGATCGGCATCAACCTCAACGGCATGAATCTGCCCACCGGGACGCCGCAACCGCTGCCTGGCCTGTTGTTGCCGGTGGCCTCGTCGTTGATCTGGTTCACGCGCCGGGATTTCCTGATCGCGATGGGCCTGTGCGCGCTCGGTCCGCTGCCCTTGCTGCTGCACATGGCCAATGGCCCGCAGATCCTGCAATTTGCGCTGTACATGGCGATTTCGGTTTCACTGGCGACCGTGTTGCGCGCGTTCATGGCGCGCACCATGCTCGGGCAATTCAAGCTGGAGCGCCTGCTGCGCGAGCGTGCCGAGACCGACGGACTGACCGGCGTGCTGTTGCGCAATCGGTTCCTCGAGCTGGGCCAAAGCGTGTTGCAGCACGCCCAAGGCCAGCAGCAAGCCGTAGCCATGCTGTTTCTGGACGCTGACCATTTCAAGCGCATCAATGACGACTACGGCCACGCGGCGGGTGACGTGGCGCTGATCGCCTTGGCGGCGCGGCTGACCACGCAGGGACGCACGGGCGAGCTGATCGGTCGCATCGGCGGTGAGGAGTTTGCCATGCTGTTGCCTGGCGTTGACCATGCCCAGGCGCTGGCGCGTGCCGAGCAACTGCGTCTGGCCGTGCGTGCCAGCCATTACGCCGGCGGACACCTGAGCGCAAGTATCGGCGTGGCCAGCTGTGTACCAGGCTGCTGCGACAACATCGAGGACCTGCTGGCCCGCGCCGATCACGCGATGCGCCAGGCCAAGCGCGACGGCCGCGACCGGGTGGTCGCGGCCGCCGTGTCCGCGTGAGTCGATTCAGGACTTGCGCGCGAGACCGATCTTCGAATGGCGCATGCCGTAGAGGAAATAGATCACCAGGCCGATCGCCATCCAGATCACGAAGCGCCACATGGTGACGATGTCCAGCCCACCGATCAGGTGGAAGCGGCCATCGGTGAACCACGGCCAGCCGATGATCAGGAACAGCGAGAACACGATCCCCAGCGGCGCCAGCAGCCACAGCACCGGCGTACGGAAGCGCCGCTCCAGATTCGGCTCGCGAATGCGCAGGATCAGCACCGAGGCGCAGATCAGGATGAAGGCCGAGAGCGTACCGATGTTGACGAGTTCGGCCAGCTCGCGAATCGGCAGCAGGCCTGCCGCCAGCGCGGTGAACACGCCCAGCAGCATGGTCGGGCGGTGCGGCGTGCCGTACTTCGGATGCGACTTGGCGAACCAGGCCGGCAGCAAGCCGTCGCGCGCCAGCGCGAACCAGATGCGTGCCGCGCCCAGCATGAAGGCGAACACCACGCTGGCGATGCCGGCGACTGCGGCGACGTTGATGATGCCGCTGACCCAATGCAGGTCGCGCGCGGCGAATACCGCGCTGACCGGCGCCGAACTGGCCAGGACCATCTCGGTGCACTGGCCGGCCACCTGCGACGGGTCCACGCAACTGTTGTACGGCACCATGCCGGTGAGCACCAGCGAGATCGCCAGGTACATCGCCATCGCCACGCCCAGCGAGGCCATCACCGCCAGCGGCAAGTCGCGCTGCGGATTCTTCGACTCCTCCGCGGCGGTGGTCAGCGTGTCGTAGCCGAACACCGCGAAGAACACGATGCTGGCGGCGGCGAGCATGCCGCCCACGCCATAGCGCGAGTCGCCGGTGGCCGCCGCATCGTGGATCAGCGGTGGGATGAACGGCGTCCAGTTGGCGGTGTTGACGTAAAACGCGCCCACCACCACCACAATGATCACGCCGACCACCTTCAGCGCCACCACCACGGTATTCAAGCGCGCCCCCACCTCGGTGCGCGCCACCTGCAGCGCGGCGACACCCAGCGCCACCAGCATCGCGATCAGGTTGATGCCGCGGCCGCTATCCGGCAGCGCGGGGTCGTAGGCGCCCTGCAGGAACACCGGCAGATGAAGTCCGGTGAGCTGGGTGATCAGCGATTGCAGGTAGTTCGACGTGCCGGCCGCGACCACGCCCACGATGAGCGCATATTCCACCAGCAGATCCCAGCCGATGATCCACGCGGGCAATTCGCCCAGCACCGCGTAGCCGTAGGTATACGCGCTGCCGGTGACCGGGATCATGCCGGCAAACTCGGCGTAGGAAAGCGCCGCACAGGCACTGCCGATGCCCGCCACCAGGAAACTGAGGATGATCGCCGGGCCCGCGTTCAGCGCCGCCTCGTTGGGCGCCAACACGAATACACCCACGCCAACGATCGCGCCGATGCCGATGGCGGTGAGCTGCCACACGCCCATGGTGCGACGGAAATCCTTGCTGGCGCCGGCCTCTGATTGCAGTTGTTCGACGGACTTGCTGCGTACCAGATTGCGGAAGAAACCCATGTGGAGCTCCCCTTGAAAACAGCGCACAGCATAACAAGTCGAGGCTGTTTGGCTACCCGCAGCCGTGCAGATCACACGGTCATGGATGGCTGGACATCCATAACCTGTCAGGCAGCTAAAGCCCCTCTCCCCTCGGGAGAGGGGTTGGGGAGAGGGTTCGGTCGTGATGGGATCCTCCACGCGGCCGCAGGCCCGCAATCCAGGGCAACGCCAGCGTGCTGACGCCGAACAACACGGCGATCGCCACCGCCGTGTAACCCTCCAGATGCGCGATGCCGAACCAGCGACCCAGCAACAGGGGCACCGCGGCCGTCGCCAAGGTGCGCGCGCCTTCCAGCCAGAACGCGCTGCGCCGGCTTTCCATCAAGCCGCCAAGCACGCACAGGCTGACCGTCATGTAGAGCGCATAGCCCATCAGTGTGCCGAGACTGGCGTGCGCAGTCAGCCCCAGGAAGTGCGTGGCCATGCCCAGCAGCAAGGCGAACTGCGCCAGGCAGTAGGCGGCCAGCGCTGGCGGCATCGGCGGGTTGTAAATCTCGCGCTGGATGTCGTAGTCGGGCTTGGGAAATCGGGCGGCCACGTCAGCCGGGCGCCAGCCGGGTCGACGGAACCATAGCTGCAGCTTGTCGCGCCAGCGCTGCGCATGCCAGGCGTCGAGCGCTGCCGCCGCATACACTTCAGCGTTGGCCCACAGCGGGTTCCAGCTGCGCAGCGGCGAGCGGGTGCCGTAGACCGGACGATCGAGCTCATCCTCCTCGACGAAAGTGCCGAACAGGCGATCCCACACGATCAGGATGCCGCCATAGTTGTGGTCGAGGTAACGGTCGTTGGTGGCATGGTGCGCACGGTGGTTGGATGGCGAGCAGAACACGCGATCGAACCAGCCCAGCTTGCCGATCTGTTCGGTGTGCACCCAGAACTGGTACAGCAGGTCGATCAGCGCGATCACCACGAACACTTCCAGCGGATAGCCAAGCAGCGCCATCGGCAGGTAGAAGATCCAGCCCAGCAGGCCACCGGTACTGGTCTGGCGCAGAGCGGTGGAGAGGTTGTACTCCTCGCTCTGGTGATGCACCACGTGCGCGGCCCACAGGATGTTCACCTCGTGGCCCATCCGGTGCAGCCAGTAATACAGGAAGTCGTACAGCAGGAGGCCGCTGATCCATACCCAGAGACTGCCCGCCGGCAACGCAAACCACGCCAGATGCTGCACGCACCAGGCATAGATACCCAGCGTGAGCAGCTTCATGAACACCCCGGCGATCTGCGACATCACGCCCAGGCCGATGCTGTTGATGGAGTCGTTGCTGCGATACGCGCGGCGACCGCGCAGCCGCGCCACGATGAACTCGATGGCGATCAGCACGAAGAAGAACGGCGTCGCCCAGGTAATGATGAGTTCCGAGGTATTCACGTCTTGTCACCTAAGGAGCACGTGTGCGCGACGATGACGCGGCAGAAGCAAGCGCAGAAGAAAGCATGGCGACCAAGGCGAATGGATTGGCGACGATGGTCCGATCATAGCGATCTTTCGCGGGCTCCGTACGCCCGCGTGTGTTCGTCATGCAATGAGCGGCGATCGTCAATCAGCGCGCATCGACCGCCTGGCGCCCGCTCGCGGGATCGTCGGTGAAGAATGCATCGATGCCGGCATCGAGATAGACACCGATCTGGGCAACCAGACCCGCCTGGTTGAGCGTGTCGGGATCACTGCCCTGCCAGAAGTCCTTCGCCAGGAACTGGTTCTCCGGCCGGAACGTATAGGGGTGCACCTGCAGTCCCGCCGCGTGCGCGTCCGGCACCAGGCGGGTGGGCTGGCCGAGCCTACCGTCGCGGGTGGTCGGCATGATCGCACCGATCTGCGGGCCGATCGCATCCGCATAGCGCGCGACCTCGCGCAAGCCCTCCGGCGCCATCATCCGTGCGTAGTCAAGATCGCCACCGGCCGCGGCCACGTCATACGGCTGCGCCGCTGGTGCATCCAGCAGTTGCAGCAGGCGGATGTTCGAATGACGGTCGCCCAGCTTCTCGCGCAGGTATTTCAGGTTCGCGATCTCGAACGACTGGATCTCCACCGGCGCCGTGCGCGTATATGCATGCGCGGCCAGCGTCGCCAGCAGCCGATCCTCCATCGGCAGGCCGATACGCTGGAAATAGCTGCCGTGCTTGATCTCCGGAATGATGCCGACGGGACGGCCGGCCAGCATCGACTCCGCTGCCGCGAATTCGATGATCTCCTCCAGCGTCACGATCTGGAACTCGCCGTCGTACTTGGTGCCGCGCAGCTGCGGCAGGCGCTCCCGCGCGCGCAGTGTCTTGAGTTCGGCGAGGGTGAAGTCTTCGGTGAACCAGCCGGTCACGCTGCGAGCGTCGATCGCCCGGGTCGCCTTGCGCCCGGCAAACCTGGGATGGCTGGCCACGTCGGTGGTGCCGCCGATCTCGTTCTCGTGGCGCGCCACCAGCACGCCATCCTTCGTCATCACCAGGTCTGGTTCGATGAAATCGGCGCCGTCGACAATGGCCCTGGCATACGAGGCCAGCGTGTGCTCCGGCCGCCACGCCGGCGCGCCGCGATGACCGATCACCTGCACCCTTGGCGCAAGCGGTTTTTCACGATGGACGTGGACAATCGGCACGGACGGCATTCCAGCGGCGGAGAGGGAGATCCAGCATAAGCGCCAGCAGCCTCATACGGAGCGCCGGCGTCTCGCCGGCATGCTTTGGCGGGCAGGATGCCCGCGCTCCCAGTGGGCGAGTCGGACGCGCAAATGGAGCGCCGGCATCTTGCCGGCATGCTCACGCGGGCGGGACGCCCGCGCTCCCAGTGGGTGGGCCGAAATCGCGCCGGAAATCAGTCCGGCGGGTACAACTGCTTGTAGACCCGGCTGACGTGCTGCTGCAGATCGCCAGGCTCCTGCGCCTCATCGAGAACCTCGTTGAGCTGCCGCTCGGTCTGGTGCAGCGTGCGCAGGAAGCGCTTGTCGGCCGCGGACAAGTCGAGATCGACCATCTGCTGCTCCAGCGAGTCGGCCTCGAGCGAATCGGCCTTCTTTGGCGCACTGGCACGCGGGTCGTTCGATCGGGTCATGGCGAGTAGGGTCGTATCCGGCCTAAGCGATTCATGTCGCAAGGACAAGCAAGACGCCTGCCAGCAGCAGATAGCCGGACCGGCTGCACGCGGTCGGTGACCGGAACGCCGCCAGCACACAGACCTGGCAGCGATCAACTCCTTGCCACCTGCGCGTGGCGGGCGTCGGAAGCGACCCATGAGCGTCTCTTGATGACGCCAGGGGACAGTTGCATGGCCCGGAATACCACCGAGGCACGTGCCTCACCGGAATTCGTGAAGCGGCCCAAAAATCCAGCCGTAGTAGGTATTGAGCAAGCCCGGCACGGCGCAATCGGCGTACCTCCCATCGCAGCGGTTGCGCAGCTCGGTCAGCGCCGCGAAATAGGGATCCTGCGGCAATCCGGCCGCCTGCAGCACCATGCTGGGCAGGAACGCGATGTCGAGCATCGGGTAATGCGGCAGCGGCGGGCCGGCGAAGTTGCTCTTGATCATGTAATAGGTGAGGAAGTCCCGATAGGGTTCCAGCGCAGGCGCAAGCGTGCGCGGCAGAGGGCGGATCATGCCGTCGAAGGATGGCTGGTGGTCGCCGAAGTGCAGCAGCACGGTGGGCTGCGAGCGGTCGAGAAAATCGTGCTCCAAGCCACGCATGGCCGCATCCGAATCATGGAGGCGCGACAAGTAAGTGTCGAAGTTCAGCGCCACCTCCGGCTTCAACCCATGCAGCAAGTTGCGAAACGACGGCGGCAGGGTGGCCATCGGATCGTCGTGCGGCCCGTGCTGGTTCAGCGTGAGGATCATCACGAACACAGGCTGCCCCGGCTTCTTCACCTTGTCGTAGACGCGTTTGGCCGCGTCGAACATCTGCTGGTCGGTTTCCTCCCACTCGTCCAGGCCCAGCTCGTTGACGTCGTACATGTGGTCGAAACCGTAAGCGGTGTAGGCGTTGCGGCCGTTGATGAAACTGCCGACGGTAGGGTAGATCGCGATGGTGAGATAACCGAGGCGGCGCAAAGCCTGCGGCAACGTATCGCTTACGCGCGGCGCCAGCACATAGGGCGCATACATGCCGCCGGGCCCGAAGATGTCCTGCGGCATGCCGGTCAGCACGGCGAACTCGCTGACCCAGGTACCGCCGCCGAAAGTGTGCGTGCGCAACATGCCGGTGCCGCGGGTGCGCGCATCGGCCTTGAACATCGCCAGGCGGCAGGCCGGCACGTTGCAATCTGCATACAACGAGGGATCGAACGTGCTCTCCTCCAGCACCTGCACAATGTCCGGATACGGCGGCGGTCGACTTGCGGGCATGCCTTGCGCCGTCGCCTCCCACGCCTGCTTCGCCAGCGCGTCGCTGCTCATCGCCGGCAACGTCACTTCGCCATCGCGGAAGCTGACGAAGAAATTGGTCAGGTGTGCATCATCGGACAGCTTTTCCCACGCATTGCGCGCATGCAGCGGTGCGAAGGGCCCGCTGGGCAGCATGCACCACCAGAACGCCAGCACGCTGAGCGCCAGCCCGGCACCACGCACGATCAGCGCCCAGCGCGGGCGCAGTCCGGCCAGCACGCGCCAGTCCCAGCGCCAGGTGACGAACAGCAGCGGCGGCAGCAGCACTACCAGGCCGAGCCCCAGCAGATACAGGTGTGGGTAGTGACGCAACGTATCGAGCAGGCTGCTGCCCACGTAATAAATGAAGTCCGACGGCATCAGCTGCTCGTCGAGATAACGCAGCTTCATCACCGCGATGAACTTCAGCGCGAGGAACAGGCCGCCACCGACCAGCAGCGCGGTGGCAAGACGCGCGAACAGGAACAGCAATGCGCCGGCGGTGCAGAACATCAGGGCCGCGATGAAACCACGCTGCAGCGGCAGCGGTTCCTGCCATGCCGTAAGCACCAGGCAGGCGACGAACACCGCCAGTGCTCCCGCGCATGTTGCAGCGGCGCGCGCGTGGCGCCATGGGATTGGACGCATAAGCTGGAAAGTCCCCCTGCAGGACCGGATGTCACCAATACGTCATCTTACGATCATGTGGTGCTCGGCGGCAGCTTTGCTGCGCGGCCGGCAGCCGTGGCCAGCAACCCTGGATTGCCGCGCTGGCCGGCAATCGCCGCCCCCGATCTGTTAATTTTGACGCTCGATTGCGCCAGCCCACGGAAAGCCCATGCCCCCACGCCCGACTTCACGCGCCCTCGCGCTGCTGGCTATCAGCGCGCTCCTGCTCGCCAGCTGCTCCGGCCTGCCCTGGAAATCCGGCGGGGCGCCGGACGGCGCGCGCGCCAAGGTGGCGATCCTGGAAACCACCGACATCCACGCCAACGTGCTCAGCTACGACTACTACAAGCTGAAGCCCGATCCCAGCGTGGGCTTCGAGCGCACCGCCACCCTGATCCAGCGCGCACGCGCCGAGTTTCCCAACAACTTCCTGTTCGATTCCGGCGACACCATCCAGGGCAGCGTGCTGGCCGATTACCAGGCGCTGGTGAAACCGGTCGCCTGCGACCAGGAGCTGGCGGTCTACCAGGCGATGGATGTGGTCGGCTACGACGGTGGCACGCCCGGCAATCACGAATTCAACTACGGCCTGGGCTTCCTGTCGCAGGTCACCGGCACGCCGATGAACGTGGATGGCGGCACCAGCAAGCACTGCGCCGGTCCGCACTATCCGCTGGTGCTGGCGAACGTGTTCAGCGCGCGCGACGGCAAGCCGATCTTCAAGCCGTGGACGATCGTCACCAAGAACATCCAGGCGTGGACACCCGACGGTACCGAAATCACCGTGCCGCTGCGCGTGGGCATCATCGGCTTCACGCCACCGCCGATCATGCAGTGGGATCAGCACAACCTGGCCGGCAAGGTCAGCGTGAGCGGCGTGCTGGAGGCGGCGAAAAAATACCTGCCCGAGCTGCAGGCCCAACATCCCGACCTGATCGTGGCGATCCTGCACGGCGGCCTGGATACCCACCCCTACACCGCCGACATGGAGAACGCCGGCTGGTACCTCGCCGGCGTACCCGGCATCGATGTGCTCCTGCTCGGCCACTCGCACACGCAGTTTCCCGGGCCGCGCTACGCCGGCATGAAGGACGTCGATGCGCACCTCGGTTTCGTGCGCAACGTGCCGACGGTGATGGGTGGCTTCTTCGGCAAGGACCTGGGCGTGATCGAGCTGGTGCTCAATCGCAAGGATGGCCGCTGGGTGGTCGACCTGGACAACACCCACAGTGAAGTGCGGCCGATCTGCAGCAAGGCAGGCGACCCGACCCGGCCGGGTACGCAACATCTCGAGTGCGTGCCGCCCGATCCCGCCATCGCGCCACTGGTGGAATCCGCACACCAGGCCGCCGTCGCCTACGTCAACACCCCGATCGGCAACAGCAGCGTGCACATGAGCAGCTATTTCGCCGACGAAGGCAACATGACCGCGCTGGCGCCGGTCAATGCCGCCCAGATCGACTACGTGCGCAAAGAACTGCCCCGCACCCACCCCGAGCTGGCGAACGTGCCCGTGCTGTCCGCCGCCGCCACCTTCCGTAGCGGCTTCGGCGGGCCCGACGACTACACCGACGTGCCGCCCGGCCCGCTCACCCTCCGCAGCGCGGCCGACCTGTACTTCTATCCCAACACGCTGGCCGCGGTGAAAACCGAAGGTGCCGGCCTCAAGGCGTGGCTGGAAAAATCTGCGCAGCGCTTCAACCGCATCGACCCGGGCAAGAGTGGCCGCCAGGACCTGATCAACAGCCACGGCACCGGCTACAACTTCGATCAGATCCAGGGCGGCATCCACTACGTCATCGACGTGTCCAAACCAGTTGGCCAGCGCATCACCTCACTCACCTACCAAGGCAAGCCGGTCACGCCGACCGAGCCGTTCGTCGTCGTCACCAACAATTATCGCGCCAGTGGCGGCGGTCATTTTCCCGGCCTCGACGGGAGCCATATCGTGCTGGCGGCGCCGGATGGCACGCGGGAGATCCTGGCGCGGTGGATCGAGGGCAAGCAGCAAATCGGCGTGGCCGATCTGGAGCCCACTTCGTGGACCTTCGCGCCGCTGCATACACGCGGGCCGGTAGTGTTCACCGGAAGGGCGGGGAAGCTGGGCGTGGCCAAGGCGGCGGGGCTGACGAACATCCGCATGCTGAAGGACAACGGGGATGGAACGGCGCTGTACGGGATTGATCTGGCGCATTGAGGATCGCTGGCGCCCGTGACCGTGCCGCTCCCGAAGGTTGCAACGCAAGCACTTTCATGCGCCCGTGGCGCACAAGGTGCTCCGTTCCAGCTTGCCTGGCGCCCGGCGAGCGTCCCCGGCACCGTGAGCCGCGCCGGGTTCTCTACAGCATATCCTGCCTCGCCAACCTGGCCGGCGCCTCACGTGCGCGTCGCTGCCGTCAGCCGGCAGGCGTCGCGCGAGCGGCGGCAATGAGGCTGGCGGTATTGCGCATGTCAGCCAGTTGCTGCGCTTCCTTCGACGCGCCGGCGATCAATCCCGCGGCCTGGGTCAACGCGGCGTCCCGCTGCTTGCGTCCCGCGCCATCGCCCGGCGCAGCGATCGCGCTGACGTACAGGGCATAGGCGTAGTCGTTTCGAAAGGCTGTGCCATCGGCGCCGGCCTTTTGTTCGCCCTCGTAATACGTCAGCGCGGGTTGCAGCGCTTGCTGCGCTTGATCGTTACGGCCTTGCATGGCGATAGCATTGGCGAGCGTGGAACGGGCGCGGGAAGTGCCGTTTCGCGCGTCCGCTTCCGAGGTCGGGTTGCCAGGAAGGGCAAGCCATCGGCGCGCCAGCGCTTCGGCTTGCGCGTAGTGGCCGAGGCGGAGTGCCGCCATCGAAGCCGTGGCGAGCATCCCGTTCAGCATATTGCGTTTCAGCAGAAAACCATTGGTGCCACGGGGCGCCTTCACCGCATCGATGCGATTGATCACCTCGCTGGCATTGGCGAAAGCGGATTGGGACGCGCCTTCGGTCAGTTGCAGTGTGGCTTCCAGCGATTGGCCGGGGTTCACCAGCAATTTTCGTCGCGCGTCGTCCGCTGCAAGCGGCGCGACCACTTCGCCAGCGTCGCGGACAAAGTTCTTCAGCGACTGCGCCGCCGCGGGCGAATCGCCGGTTTGCGCCTGCAGGCTCGCTAGAGAAAGCCATTGAAACCACACGATTGGGCCGAGGCTGGAAGGCAGCCGTTTATCGTTTTCGAGTGCCAATAGCGAACGCATCGTCCCGATCGTGGACGTCACTTCGCCGCGCTCGAACTGGCGGTCGGCAACTTGTCTCATACCGGTGGTCCAGCGTTGCCATCCACTCAGGTCGGAGGGATTGAAGCGCACCTCATCTTCGCCCGCCTGCACTGTGCGGTTCGCATATTCGGCGGCCGTCGCATCGTCGTGTTGGCGATCGGCAAGGGTGCCGATCAGCTCCGCGGCCCAGGAACGGTCGCTGAGCGCGTGCAGGTCGCCGGGACGGCGCTCCAGCACCTTCTCGGCCAGATCGTAAACTTGTCGCTCCAGCTTTTGCGCTTCGGCAATCCGTCCCAACGTCAGCAGGCGGCGCGCCTCGGTATCTGCGGCGTCAGCATACGACGAAGCCGCCGTAAGATCAGTCAGGTTGAGCGCGCCCAGGCCCATCAGAATCTTCCGCGCTTCATCGCAGGTCGCCAGCGATGGTTCCAACGACTGGGTAACGGTGAGGTAATTCAAAGTATCCGCGTAGAGCTGTCTGACCCGACGCGTAGGGTGAGGCGCATACACCAGCGGCCGCAACAGGTCGGCCGCTTGTTGCAACTGCGCGCCGGTACCGCGTCCGGCGCCTGTGGCACCGACGATGCTGCTGCCTTGGCTCTGTAATGCCAGCGCAAGACCATAGGTAACGGCTTCACTGTGGTTGCCGGAGGCGCGGAGCTTCTCGAACACGGACTGCGCTTCTCCGAAACTCCTGGCGCCGGCATCCCTGTTGCCGCTCGATTGTTGGGACGCGCCCTCGCGTACCAGCGCCATCGCCCGGTTGATCTGCGTTTGCGACGTGACCAGCTTCGGCGGCAGGCTGTCGTAATATCCCACGGTCATGTGCGCAAGCTTGCCCAGTGTTTCGAGCCGGCCGGTCGGTTCGAGTTCCGAATAGAAATCCTCGATCAGAAAGCTGACCAGTTTCTCGGCATTGCTGCGCGAGTGCTGCGCTTCGGCCTCGGCAACGTGCGCGCGATGCAGGTTGACGAAACCGAACACCGCGCTGGCGGCGGCCAGCACCAGCAACACGGCGAATACATCCACCAGCCGGCGCGTGCGCTTCAGCGCGCGATGGGTGGCGGCTTCGCGTTCCTGTTGCGCGGCGAGTTGGCGCCCGGCTTCCTCGCGCGCTTCACGCGCGTGACGCTGGTTGCGGCTGGCCAGCACCACACTGCACAGCACGTCGTGGGTGAGTTCCACGCGGCGCATGTCGAGGCGATCTTCGATCCGCAACAGGCGGTGGTTGACCAGTTTCGCCAGCGCATCCGGCATGGCGCCGGCGGCGGCCAGCGCCTTGAGCACGCGTTCCTCCGCAAGGCTTTCGCGGTAACCGGATTCGGTCAGCAGTTCGTCCTCGATCACCCGCCGCACCCCGGCCGGCTGATCGGCCAGCGCGCGTTCGTAGAACTCGGACAGGATGGTGTCGCGCGAACCGGCGAGCAGGTCGGCGGAGATTTCCTTGCGGCCTTGCGCCTTGCGCGTCGTGTTGAGTTCGCGGCAGACCAGGCTCAGCAACGACGGCTCGATTTCGGCATGGATCAGTTCCGAGCCGCCGGCGACGAAGCGCACGATGGATTCGGCGACTTCCTGCGAGACCAGCTTGCGGCCCGGCCCCAATACCGCGCTCAGCGCCTGCGCACCGTGCATGCGCGCCAGCCGCATGCGGTTCTGGGTGATGGACGGCATGCTGTCCTTGACGCTCTCCAGATGCGCGAGATAATCCTCGCGCAGCGTGATCAGCACGCGGTAGTCGGCACGCGCGAAATCGAATTGCTCGACCACGCTGTCGTCCTCTTCCAGACGTTTTTCCAGTGCGGCTGGCGGGCGGTTCTCGACCAGGTCGGCGAGGTCTTCAAGAAACTGCCTGGCGCGCGAGCGGCCGGCATCGTCGGCCTGGCCCAGCGTGAAGATTTCCTCGAACTGGTCGAAGATCAGCAGCGGCGTCAGCGTGTGCCCAGCCGCATCACGCAACAGGTCGCCGCGGTGGTGCAGGAATTCCCATAGCGATTCGCCCTCGACCGAGGCGCCCGGCTGGGTCCAGTGACCGGCGGCGGCGGTGGCGCGAAAGACCGCCTGCTTGATCTGCGCGGAGGGCGATGGCGAACCGGCTGCATAGTCGATGCGCACGTAGACCGGGCAGTAGCCTTCGCCGTGCAGGCGCGGCACCAGGCCGGCACGCAGCAGTGAGGTCTTGCCCAGACCCGATTGCCCGAACAGCACGGTCAGCAGTTTGCGCTGGACGCGGCGGGCGAGTTCGGCGGCTTCCTCGTCGCGGCCGTGGAAGTACGCGCGGTTTTCCTCGGTATAGGAGAACAGGCCAAGCCAGGGATTTTCCGGGTCGAGCGTTACCGTGTCGTCGGATTGCGCCGCGGTGTCGTTCATGTCCGGCTCCCGTTGCAAAGCTCCTGCAGGCGATGCACGAACTCGGGGGTCGCTTCGCCACCGGCAAGTTGCACCATGTGCACGGCCCGGAAGGTTTCCGGCACCAGCGCCGAGGCTTCCGGCGTGTCGTCGATGCGCACCGGCAGGATGAACACCGCGCCTTCGGCCATGTTGCGGGTGCGGTCGACGGCGTAGCTCCACTCGCGCCGGAAGTAGGCTTCCTGCCGATGCTGCGTCGTGGCGGAAACCACCGGCACGAAGTAGCTGCAACGCGCGATGTTGGCGCGGATCTTGCGATCGTAATCGTCGCCGCTTTCGAGCCGGTCGAGGTCGAACCACGTGGTCAAACCCGCCGCATCGAGGCCGGCCTTGAGGCGTTGCACCGCGACCAGGTCCTCGCGTGCGTAGCTGATGAAAATCGCGCTCTCCGGCATCTCGCGCGCGGGCGGCAGGAACCGTTGCGGCGAGCTGTCGGGCCCTTTCGTCTTCGCTTCGGGTTGGCGCGCGCTCCAGCGCTTGTGCAATTCGGCGACGAACGCCTCCGCGCCCGCGAAGACGCGGGTGCGCATGCTGACCTGTTGCAGGAACGCCACCAGCCGGCCGTCCTGCAAGGTGTGGTCGTCGGCGAATACTTCGGTGACATCGCGCGGGTCGGACAGCCGCTTGCGTTTGGCCATGCGCAGGAACAGCCGTGCCAGCCAATTGGAAAAATCGCTGCCGATCAGCAGCAGATGGTTGTGCTCGAGTTCGTGGAACAGCTTCTCCGGCGTCAGGTGCTCGGACTGCAGCGCGCAGATGAACTCCAGCATGTCCTCGTCGGAGAGCACGTACGTCGGTGACGCGGACAACCGGCCGAAAAGGTGATACACCACCGCGCGCTGCAACTGGGCGCGCTCGGTCGGCAGGTCCGCGACCCGGTTCGGGGAGTAGGCGATGACATCCGCGGTCGGCTGACCGCCATAGCGTTCGGTGTTGATCGCCTGCTCGAGCAACGGGTCGAACGTGGTGGTCACGAACAAGTCGAAATCGGTGATCTGCGCCAGTTGGCGCAACGCCGTCGACGGTTCCAGCGTCACTTCGCGCATGATCGAGCGCAGGCGCGTGTAGGCTTCCTCGCGGCGCCCGCGCTGGCCGAGGTAGCTGCACATCACGTCATTGAGCGTGGCCGGCTGCGGCAGCACGGCCAGGTCCACCGACAGCCGAACGGCGAGTTTTTCAGCCAGCCATTCGTACAGCGGACGCAAGCCCTGGTCGGTCTGCACGTGCAGCAGATCCGGGCCGATGATCGGGATGACCCGATGTTCCTCGATATAATTGAGCAGGTCGTCCCAGGCGTCCTCGTCGAAGTCCTGCACGGGGGTCGGAATGGCGTGGAGAGTGTTCATGCTGGTTCCAGCGCAAGGTAGGGCCGCAACGCCGGGGCGCGGCGGCCCGTGCGGATTGGAAGACGTGACCAAGACCGACATCCCGGGTGCGCCGATGGCGGGAATGCGGGCAACTTAACGGGGTCAAACGAGCATGCGAATTCGCACAGGTTGAAGCGTCCGGCGAGGAAGCCAGGGCACGCTGCGCAAGCGGCACGGACGGCGGCATACCCATGTCGCGCTGCGCGCCCACCATCCGGTCTTCGCGATGAAGCGTGTGTCACCTGGATCCGCCCCGGCACTGCGATTCAAGCAGCTTATACCTTTTCTGAACGAATTTATCGGCAGCGGCCAGCCGCGTATTCCGGCATGCTGGCGCATGCCGGCGCGACGCCCAAACGGTGCGCTTGCCCCGATGCTAGACTCGGCCGCGGGTCGGGCATCTTCCGTCATGACTGCGATGTCGATTCGCTGTCCACGCGGGGCACATCGGCTGGCGCTGCCAAAACATGTGCCAGGTCATGCTGATGCCGTTCCGCCAAGCCGCGACGAGGCGGGAAAATGGCCGAGCTGTCAGCCAATTGGAAGGCGGTGGCGATGGGTAACCCAGAGATTCCCCGATGAGCGCCGCCGTCACCCCGCTGGTCGTGGGCGTCACCGGTCACCGCAATCTTTGCGCCCGCGAGGTCGGGCCGCTGCGTGAGCGCGTGCGAGACTTTTTCACGCAACTGCAGCGTGAGTTCCCCGGGCTGCCGTTGGTGGTGCTGGATTCACTGGCCGCCGGCGGCGATCAGCTGGTCGCCGAAGAAGCCCTGGAAACAGGCGCGCGCCTGATCGCGCCGCTGCCGTTCGCGCGCGAGCTCTACGTTCAGGATTTCAGGGACGCCGATCGTGCCGCGTTCGAATCGCTGTGCGCGCGTGCCGAGGTATTGCCACTGCCGCTGGTACCCGGCAATACCGACGCTGAAATCGCCCGGCAGGGCCCGGCGCGGGACCGCCAGTACGCGCAGGCTGGCGTGTTCGTCGCCAGCCACTGCCACATCCTGCTGGCGCTGTGGGACGGTCGCGAATCGGACCTGCTCGGCGGTACCGGACAAGTGGTGCGCTATCACCTGGACGGCACCATGCCGGGCTGGATCGAGCGGAGCCATTCGCATCCTGTGGTGTTGGGCAGCGGCGACGAAAGCCTGCTGTATCACCTGGTCTGCTCGCGACAGGGTGGCGATAGCGAAAGCATCCCGCCGACGCCGCTGCAGCCGCTGCAGGCGCACTGGATCAGCCAGGAACACCGCAGGGCGGCCGCGGACGGCATGCCGGAAGAGTTCCGCCGCATGTTCACCAACATGCAGCAGTTCAACGTCGATGCCATGCGTCATGCCGACGACATCCAGGTGCCCCCGGCCACGCACGACGCCACGTCGGGGCACCCTGATTGCACGGCGCTCGACAGCCTGTTCGGCGTCGCGGACCGGCTGGCGATCCACTTCCAGGTGCGCGTGCTGCGGGCGATGCGCGGCCTGTACGTGCTGGCCGCGCTGATGGGTGTGGCCTTCGTGTGCTATTCGGATCTGCCCACCGACCTGCCGTATGTCGGCGACGCCATCTACGTGTTCGTCGCATTGTTCACGGCCGGGGTCTACCTGGCGCGGCTGGCGCGGCGGCGCGCGTGGCACCGCAAGTACATCGACTACCGCGCACTCGCCGAGGGACTGCGCGTGCAGGGTTACTGGCGGCGCGCCGGCGTTGGTGCAGACGATCCAGGCGCGTTCGCGCACGACAACTTCATGCAGAAACAGGACGTCGAACTGGGCTGGATTCGCAACGTGATGCGCGCGGCGGTCATCCAGGCGGCCAGCGGGAGCCGCCGGGACGGCCTCGCCACCGTGATCGCCGAGTGGATCGGCGCAGCACAGGGTGACGGGCAACTTGGCTACTACGCACACAAGACGGAACAGCGGACGCGCGCCCACCATCACACGCAATGGCTGGAACGCGCCTTGCTGATACTCGTCATCGCCGCCAGCCTGTTGCTGGCGCTGTTCCATCAATGGCTGGCCCCGGACACCACGACCTCGCTGGTGGCATTGATGGGCGTACTGGCCATCATCGCCGCCGCGCGCGAGTCCTACGCCTACCGCAAGGCCGACAAGGAATTGATCAAGCAATACCGCTACATGGGTGGGATCTTCGCCAGCGCGCGCCGCAAGCTGGACGCCACGCGCGATCCCGACGCCCAGCGCGACGTGCTGCGCGCGCTGGGCGAAGCGGCGCTGGCCGAACATGCGGAATGGGCACTGATGCACCGGGAGCGCCCGCTGGAACACGGCAAGTTGTGACCCCGTTTCTCCTGTTTCACGGAGGGCGGCGCAAAGCACCGGGCCATGGTTTTTGCTCCGTGGCGTCGCGCGGTTCGCAGCGACGGCTTTGGTTTTGATCGTCGTGCCAGCGAGGTGCTTCTCAAGAGCGAAGCTGGTCAAGCTGGCGTCCAGTGTCCTGACGTTTGCGTGCTGGGTCGCCGGATGTCGCATGAAAGTTTCCCGCACGATTTCATGATGCTCCGCTTTTCTTCTTCATATTCACACTCATGATAGTGAATATTGACGCCAACGGAATTTGTCTGCATGATGCGGCAGAAGAGACCCTCGCTTGCAGCAGCGCGAACGCTTTGCTCCAGGGTGCTGCGAAGTTGCCAGTTCATTATTGGGGTGGATTCCGGTGCGAGCAAAACTTCATCTCTGGCAAATCTCCCCGCATTTATACCGGTATGCATTGCCAATCCGGTCGAATGCGGCAACGGCTGATGCCGGCGAATCCCGATGCCCGTGACGAGCCTGGACAATCGTGCGTCCAAGGCCCCGGCGCACGCTGATCCGTTGATTCCAGGTGTCCAGGCGTGGGTCGCGCTCGGCATGCTGGGCTTCGTGTATGTGCTGAATTTTCTCGATCGCCAGCTGCTGGCGATCCTCGCCAAGCCCATACAGGACAGCCTGCACTTGTCCGACAGCCAGTTGGGCCTGATCGGTGGTCTCTACTTCGCACTGTTCTACTGCTTCATCTCGATTCCAGTGGGCTGGCTGGCCGACAAGACCAACCGGGTACGAGTATTGACGTTGGCCTGCACGATCTGGAGCGCTGCCACCCTGGCCTGTGGCTTCGCGAACAGTTATTCCCATCTGGTCATCGCGCGCATGACCGTGGGTTTCGGTGAAGCCGGCGGCGTGCCGCCGTCCTACGCCATCATCTCGGACTACTTTCCACCGCACCGTCGCGGTAGTGCGCTGGGCATCTACAACCTTGGGCCGCCGATCGGCGCCGCGCTCGGCATCGCCTTTGGCGCCTCCATTGCAGACATCCTTGGTTGGCGCTACGCATTCATCATCCTTGGCGGAGTCGGTCTGCTCACGGCTCTTGCATTCGGGCTGATCGTGCGTGAACCCAGGCGCGGCGGTCTCGACGATGTCGCCAAGACGCATGCCATCAAGGTCGACGCACCGCCGGCGAGTTTCCGCGAAACCATGAAGATGTTCTTTACCAGTCCCCCGTTGCTGCTTACCGCGCTGGGCAGCGGCGCGACGCAGATGATCACGTATGGCATGGGCAACTTCACCGCGTTATTCCTGATGCGTGAAAAAGGCATGACCCTGGATGAGATCGCGGTGTACTACGCGATGGCCGTGGCGATCGGGATGGGCGCAGGGATTTTCGTATCCGGGCGCATGGTGGATCATTTCACCCAACGTTCGAGGGCGGCTTACGGCTGGCTTCCCGCGGTGTCACTGGCGCTTGCGGTGCCGTTCTACATTGGCTTCGTGTGGGCACCGACGTGGCCGTTGGCACTGCTGTTGCTGACAGGGCTGATGTTTTTGAACTACTTCTATCTGACGTCGTCGGTGACGCTGGTGCAGCAGACGGTCCGACCGGACCAGCGCGTCATGTCGGGCGCCTTGCTGCTGCTGATCATGAACTTTGTTGGTCTGGGCTTCGGTCCCACGTTCGTTGGCATCGCCAGCGACCATTTCCGGGCCAGTCATCCCGAGCATTCGCTGCAAATGGCGCTATACACCCTCGTGCCGTTCTACTTCCTGGCCATCTTGCTGTTCCTGTTTCTGGCACGGGTGCTTTGGCGGCAAGAGCAGATCACCGGGAATGGAGGAGACAAGTCGTGACTTCGCTTCGCAACGGTGCCCTGTGCGCCCTGATCATCTGTTCGGCCAGCCTGTTTCCGTCCGCCTCGATCGCAGGTCCCATCATGTCATCCTCAACAAGGGCCGCATCCTCTCCCGTCGTAAGTACCTCGGCTGGGCAAGTGCAGGGCCGGCTCACAGGCTCGCTGAATGTGTTCAAAGGCATTCCCTACGCCGCGCCGCCGATCGGCGCATTGCGCTGGAGACCGCCGGCGCCGATGCCCGCCTGGTCGGGGACCAGGAAAGCCACGCAGTTCGGGCTCGCCTGCTTTCAGCCCAGGCCCAGGCTCTCGAACATCTACGCGGGCAAGCCCATGCCGATGAGCGAGGACTGCCTGACCCTGAATGTCTGGGCGCCCAGGGATGCGCGCAATGCACCGGTGTTCTTCTGGATCTACGGCGGCGCCCTGTGGGGCGGTGCGAACCGCGATCCGCTCTACGATGGCGCGCGCCTCGCCGAGCAGGGTGTCGTGGTGGTGTCGATCAACTACCGGGTTGGCCCGCTGGGTTGGCTCGCGCTTCCGGCGTTGAGTGCCGAGTCGCCGGAGGGTATTTCGGGCAACTACGGTCTGCAGGATCAGATCGCGGCACTGCACTGGGTCAAGGACAATATTGCCGCTTTTGGCGGCGCTCCGGCGAATGTCACCATCGCAGGCGAATCCGCCGGTGGCCTGAGCGTCATGTACCTGATGGCCTCGCCCCAGGCGCGTGGACTGTTCGCGAAGGCGATCGCGGAGAGTGCGTACATGATCTCCATGCCGGCCTTGAAGGAGAGCAAATACGGCACGCCGTCGGCTGAGGAAAGCGGCCAGAAGCTGGCTGCGGCGTTGCATGCACCGGATCTCGCGGCGTTGCGCGCGATGGACGCGGGCAAGTTGACCGAGGCGGCGGCGGCGGAAGGATTTGCACCTTGGGTGACCGTTGACGGCCACCTGGTGCCGCACCAGCTTGTCGATATTTTCGACAAGGGTGAGCAGGCGCCTGTACCGTTGCTGGCCGGTTTCAACAGCGGTGAAATTCGTTCGCTCAGGATCCTGGCACCGCAACCGCCCGCGAGCGCGGCCGAGTACGAGGGCATCATTCGCGATCGCTATGGCGATCTCGCGGACGACTTTCTGCATCTGTACCCGAGCAGCAACCTGGAGCAGAGCATCCTCGCCACCACGCGGGATGCCCTCTATGGCTGGACCGCGCAGGAATTGGTGCGCAAGCAGACGGCGATCGACCAGCCCGCCTACCTCTATTTCTTCGATCACGGCTATCCGGCGGCCGACGCCGCCGGTTTGCGTGGCTTTCACGCCAGCGAATTGCCGTATGTGTTCGGGAACTTCGAAGGTACGCCGCCGCTGTGGCCCAAGGTCCCCGAAACGTCACGGGAGAGACGGCTTTCCGATGCAATGATCGACTACTGGACCAGCTTTGCCCGGTCAGGCAAGCCCGTCGCCAAGGGCCAGCCCGATTGGCCGGCGTTTGGCTCGAACATGGCATACATGGCGTTTGAGGATACCCCGCAGCCATCGCGTGATCTCTTGCCGGGGATGTACAAGCTCGTCAACGACGTTGTCTGTCGCCGCAGGCAGAGCGGAACCCAGCCGTGGATCTGGAACGTCGGGATCGCGGCACCGCGGCTGCCCCCCAAGAAGTGCGCTACGCCCTCTCCCTGACGACGCCGCGGGGATGCTCGGCAGGGAGGCCCGTTGCCCGGGGCTGGCTTCCACCCCAGTTGACCGGGGTGGTTCATCACGTCAGAGGAAAATTTCGGGTATCCGGCTTTTTCCTTCCCCCGCCGTGCGGGGGAAGCAAGAGCAACAGGCGCTCAGTGTTTCAGGGCCAGAAAGCCAGCAGCCATGAACCGGGTGATCCGCTGCTTGACCGCCGGAAAGTCATCGGAGTGGCAGATTCCGCCTGACAGACGATCGATGCGGCCGGTACGGGCGAGCGTATTCATCAGGGCACCGGTCACGAAGTGGTAGCCCCAGAAGATGTCCTCTGCAGGATAATCGGGCAGCGCGCGCTTCAGAATACCCACCAGCTTGAGCACGACCGGATCGAAGTGCACGTCCATCAGTGCAGCGCCTTCGGGCGTATTGCTCACCCGCGCGCCCAATGCACCGTAGTTCATCCAGTGCTCGCCGCCTTCGTAGTAGAGATCAAGATCGGTGTCCAGGAACGCATGCAGCGCGCCTTCGACTGTGGGCGAGTCTCCCGCCTGCGCCTCATACTGTTCCAGTGCTGTCATGCGACGGCTGCTGGTCACGCCGGCGCGCCGTGCAAAGACCGCTTCGAACAAGGTCTGCTTGTCCTGGAAGTAGTAGTGGACGAGCGTCGTATGGATTCCGACGCGCCTGGCCACATCGCCCAGGGTGACCCCATAAAGACCATTCTTCGAAAACAGAAATTCGGCAGCGTCGAGGATCTGCTCCATGCTTTCGGCGCGTTGCTCTGCCTTCCGGCGAGGGGCGCGTTTTTTCGTTTCCCTTGGCATTGCGATACGGCAACCACATTGACGGATGACGGGGCAGTCTATGCACCGCTGTTGCGGTGCGTCAACAATCAGTGCACTCGCCGTCGACGTCCGTCTCACCGAAGGTCACTCGCAGCTGCAGCTTGTCGATTTTACCGGTGGCTGCCAGTGGCATGGCACTGACCAACTCGACCTGGTTGGGGATCCACCAGTCGGCGACCTTGCCCTTCAGGCAGGCCAGCACCTCCTCCGCTTCAAGCGTCGCTCCCGCGCGCGGCTCAACCACCAACACCGGGCGTTCGCCCCATTTCGCGTCGGTACGACCGATCACTGCTACCAGACTGACAGCCGGATGATGGCCCACGATGTCTTCGATTTCCGAGGGGTTGATCCACTCACCGCCCGACTTGATAAGGTCCTTCGACCGTCCACGAATGGTGAGGTTGCCTTCGTCATCGATGCTCGCCAGGTCGCCGGTATCGAAGTAGCCCTCGTCGTCCAGCACATCGACGTCGGTCTTGTAGTAACGATCGATGACGCTGGCACCCTTGACCTTGAGGTGTCCGGTTACGCCGCGTTGACGCGGCAGCACTTTTCCATCGGCATCGGTGAGCTTGAGATCGATGCCCAAGCAGGGACGGCCGGATGTCTGATTGCCGGGCGATGGCGTAGCCGGTGAAGCAATGGTGCCGGTGGGGCAAAGTTCGGTCATGCCCCAACTGGTTTGCACGCGGACACCCAGCCGTTCTTCCATTCGTCGGATCAGCGTCTCCGGACATCTCGAACCGCCGATGAGTATGCGTTCCAGCTCGGGCAGTTCGCCCCCGACGGCATCCAGATGATCGATCACCCCCAACCAAAGCGTGTGGACGCCGACAGCGACAGTGACCTTCTCCTCACGCAACAAGGCGGCCAGACTGACGCCATCGCCATCACGGCCGGGCAGGACGAGCTTGGCACCCACGGCAGGCACAGCGAAAGGCAGGCCCCAACCATTGGCGTGGAACATGGGTACGGCCGCCAGCACCACGTCCCGGTCTGTCAGTGCGAGGGCATCGGCCTGCAACACCCGCAGCGTATGCAGATAGTTGGCGCGATGGGTGTAGAGCACGCCCTTGGGCGGTCCCGTCGTACCGGAGGTGTAGCACAGCCCCGCAGGTGCCTCCTCGTCGAAGTCGCCCCATGCGACCGCCACGCCGCGTTGATCAAGCAGTGTGTCGAGGAACCACAGTTTGGCCGTCCATTCCTTGGCGACGAATCCGTCCGGCAGAGCCCCATCCATGATCACGACCTGTTCGATGGTGGGACAAAGCGGCAGCAGTTCATCCAGCAGTGTGGCCAGGCTCGATGTCACGGCCAGCGCGCGATCTTCTGCCTCGTTGATGATCGCGGCCAGGTGTTCGACGGTGTAACGCGGATTGAGGGTATGGCAGACGAACCCGGCTCCCATCGTCGCGTAATACATCTCGAGGTGATTCTGGGTATTCCAGCCCAGCGTGCCTACGCGATCACCGAGGCGCAGGCCCAGTGATCGCAGCGCCCCCGAAAGGCTGTTGCTGCGGTCCCTGAGGGCGGCATAGCTGATGTGATGCTCGATGCCTGCCTGCACAGAAACGACTTCACGCCGCCCCCACCACTTGGCGGCGTGCTCCAGGAATTTATCGATTGTCAGAGAATAGGGTTGCATGCAGAAAAAACACCTGTCGCGGGGTCCCCGCGTCGCCGGGTGGCGACACGGGCATGCTCGCTTCGATCATTGGAAGAATCGGGTGAACCGGATGCCGTACTGGCGTGGGAACCCGACGAAACGGAGCCCCGAATTGATGGCCCCGACGTAGTGCTGGTTGGTCAGGTTCGTGCCATACAGTGTCGTCAGCCAGCTGTTGTGGGCCCAATCGACCTGGGCGCCGAGCAGGTTGCGGCTGCCGAGCCGATCACCTAGCGCCTCGTTCTCGAACAAGGTGGCCCATTGCCCCGCAATGTGTGCGTAGTTGATGCGCGGGGTGATGGTGTCGCGGCCGACGTGGAAGGTGCGTTGCACGCCGGTATTGAAGGTCAGTTTCGGCGCATAGGTCTGCTCGCTTCCGCCGAGGTTGGGGCAAGTGGCGCTCTCCGGCCCGGTCGCCGGGTCGCAAAATGCGACCGAAGGAAGTCGGGGGTCGGTGGCGTAGAACTCCCCCAGGTCGCTGTGCAACCAGCCGAGGTTGGTGTAGATCGACCAGTCGCCGAATACCGCCTGGAGCTGTGCCTCAAACCCGTAGATCTTGGTAGGGTTGGGCGTATTGAGCTCGATGCCGAAGGTGGGATAGTCCGGGTAGCCAATGGTCACCTGGAAGTTCTTGTAGTTGTTGTGGAACACGTCGACCTGTGTCCGCAGATGATCGCCAAGCCAGGTTGCCTTCCAGCCGGCTTCCAGGCTCGTCACCGTCTCGCCCTTGAACGGGGCCGGCAGTCCAAGACCCACCGGCACATTCAAGCCCCCGGGGCGGTAGCCGCTGGCGGCGAATGCATAGAGGAAGTTGCTTTCGTTCACCGTCCAGTCGAGCGACACCTTGCCGGAGAAGTTCGAGTACTTGGCAGACTGCTCATCTATCAGCGGCAGGCCGTACTGGACAACGGTGGTGGAGTTGGACGTACGGTCCCTGGAGTAGCGCCCGCCAACCGTGAGCTTGAGCTCGTCGGAAAGCTGGAATCCGACCTGACCGAACAGCGCGCTGTTCTTTGTCGGATTGGTACCTTGCAGCACGTATTCAGTCGCCGGATTCCCCTCAGGCACGCCGATGACGAATTGGCCGGGCGGGAACGTGTAGGTGTTTTTTTGCCAATAGGCACCGAGGATCCATGTGAACGGGCCGCTATCCGGCGAGATCAGATTGAGTTCCTGGGAGTAGATGGTTTCGTACACCGAATCCCGGAAGATGTAGTTTCCCAGTTCCGTGCCATCAAGGTCGGCCTGATAGACCATGTGGCCATGCTGGTAGCCAGAGGTCGCGCGGAATTTGACGCCGTTGGCGAACTGATAATCGATCTTGAGCACGGTGCGCGAGAACTGATCCAGCGCCTTCAGCGGGGCGTTCGCCGTGATGTTGAACGGATCATTGGTCGAGTTGACCGGGTCGGCTGGAAACGCGCCCATGTCGATATGGTTGTAGTCGGTCTTGAGCAGCACCGAGAGGTTGTCGCTGGGCTGCCAGAGCAGGCCGATGCGAGCGCTGCGCGAGCGTATCCGGGCGTTGGAGCCGGTATAGGGGCCGGATATGTCCCAGAAGCTGCTTCGGTTTCCGCTATTGACCGCGACGCGTGCTGCCAGGGTATTGCTGATCGGCAGGTTGAGTGCACCCTGCAGGCCCACGTCGCTGTAATTGCCGGCCTGCCCTGACGCATAGCCCTGGTAGCCACCATTGATGATCGGATCGTTCGAGTTGACCAGAACCGCGCCGCCAACGGCATTCTGGCCACCGAACGTACCCTGCGGGCCGCGCAGGATCTGGACCGAGGCGATGTCGTAGTAAGGCTCCTCCGTGAAGTAGCCGGGGAACGTCGGTACGCCATCGCGATAGACGACCACGCCCGTGCCTGTCTGCGAGTTGTGCTCGGCCTTGCCGATACCGCGGATGTCGAAGTCGATACCCTGGCCGAAGTTGTTCACGGTGGCCGAAGGTGTCGTGAACTGCAGTTGGTCAACGACGTTGACGCCCCGGTTGAGCAGGTCGTCACCGGTCAGCACCGTCGCCGCAATCGGCGTTGTCTGCAACGATTCGTTTCGACGTTCCGCCGAGACAGTGACCGCCTTGAGCGTAGTGACCTCCTTCGAGGTCTTGGCCTTCTGTGCAGCCTGATCGGATTCCGTGCCGGACTGTGGCGTTGTGGTCTGCGCCTGGATGGCACCGCACCATGGCAGCGTCAGCAGCGTGAGCCCCAACCACCGTGCGCGGCTATTCCTGGAAATGATTTTCATGTGTCCCCTCCAAAAGATCGACTTGCATGATGAGTCGGCTTGATGGGTGGCGCCGTTATGGTTCGGCGTACCCCCGTCAGCAATTTGGCCCTGTTTTTGGCCCGGAGTCAATATTAACTAAGTTTATAGTGAAGATCTTTACCAAGGCTTCCCGGAATGCTACGGTTTGCCTCCGGTGCCCTCGCCCCGCGAGTGTCACTGACCCGAATTTTGGCCGGGACGCCCGGCTGCAAGGCATCAGGAGCCTCCAATGATCAACTTGAAAGGCCGTGTGGCGATTGTGACCGGCGCGGGTGGTGGCTTGGGCCGCTCACATGCCCTGCTGCTCGCCAGGCACGGGGCGCGAGTGGTGGTCAACGATCTTGGCGCGGGCGCCGCGGCGGTGGCGCGGGAGATCAATGAGGCCGGCGGGGAAGCGCGTCCGGCCCAGGGTTCGGTAACCGATGTCGCCTTTATTGAGCAGATGGTGGACACCACCCTGGCCACCTGGGGCCGTGTCGACATTCTGGTCAACAACGCCGGGATCCTGCGCGACAAGTCGTTCGCGAAGATGGCCCTCGACGATTTTCGCCTGGTGATCGACGTTCATCTGATGGGCGCCGCCCATTGCACCAAGGCCGTCTGGGAGCCGATGCGCACCCAGGGCTACGGACGCATCGTCATGACGACCTCGTCCTCGGGTCTATACGGCAATTTCGGGCAGGCGAACTACGCCGCCGCGAAGATGGGACTGGTCGGGTTGATGCAGACCCTCGCGCTCGAAGGCAAGAAGCACGACATCCGTGTCAATTGCATCGCGCCAACTGCGGCCACGCAAATGATGGAAGGGATTCTTCCCGACGAACAGCTGGCGCTGCTGCGGCCCGAACTGGTCAGTCCGGCCGTGCTTGCGCTGGTATCGGAATCCGCGCCGACGCGGGCCATCGTCTGCGCCGGTGCCGGCGGCTTCGAGTTGGCGAACATCACCTTGACCCAGGGGATCCACCTCACTGGCGCGACGCCTTCTGCCGAGAGCCTGCTTGCCCAGTGGGCGCAGGTTGCAGACAGGAAGGGGGAGTTCATACCGACGCAAGGCTTCGATCAGAGCCGCCACGAATTACAGAAGGCCGGTTACGTTCTTCCCGAGGTGACTGTGTCCTGACAGGTGCTTACGGATCCTGGTTTTCTGAAGGGTTCGCCCGAATAGTTCGAGCTCGTTGTTTCGTCCGCGCTGCCGCTGACGCAGCCAAAGAGTGGGGATCTCAGCATGTCCGAAGCCGTCATCGTTGCCACTGCGCGTACGCCGATTGGCAAAGCCTATCGTGGCTCGTTCAACGACACCCAGGGACAGGCGCTTGCCGGGCATGCCATTGCCGAAGCTGTTCGCCGCGCCGGGATTGCGCCGGCGGAGGTGGACGACGTGGTGATGGGCTGCGCGTTGCAGCAGGGCTCCACCGGCTTCAACGTGGCGCGACAGGCTGCCCTGTGGGCAGGCCTGCCCAGCAGTGCGCCCGGCATGACCGTCGACCGTCAGTGCGGTTCCGGATTGATGGCGATTGCGATCGCAGCCAAGGGCATCATGAATGACGAACTGGATGTGGCGGTGGCCGGTGGCGTGGAGTCGATCTCGCTGGTGCAGAACGAGCACTTGAATCGCCATCGGACCGACGATCCCCGGCTGGGGGCGCAAGTGCCGTCTCTGTATATGGCGATGATCGAGACCGCAGAAATCGTGGCGGCACGTTACAAGATCAGCCGCGAGTCCCAGGATGAATATGCACTGCAATCGCAACAGCGCACGGCCGAAGCGCAGGTTGCCGGTCGCTACAAGAATGAAATGGTGGCCGTCACAACCAGCATGAAGGTCGCGGACAAGGCGACTGGCGCGATCAGTACCCGCGAGATCACCGTCAGCCAGGATGAGGGCAATCGGCCACAGACCCGTCTCGAGGATCTGGCCCGGCTCAAGCCGGTATTCGCGGACGGACAGCAGATCAAGCAGGGGCAGTACATCACCGCAGGGAATGCCTCACAGCTGTCCGACGGTGCCGCCGCGTTGGTGTTGATGTCACGCGAGCAGGCCGAGCAGCGTGAGCTGCAACCATTGGGCGCTTATCGTGGCTTGGCCGTTGCGGGTTGCGCGCCCGACGAAATGGGGATTGGTCCGGTCTTCGCCATTCCCAAATTGCTGGCCAGGCACGGCCTCACCGTCGACGATATCGATTTGTGGGAACTGAACGAAGCATTCGCCAGCCAGGTGCTTTATTGCCGGGACCATCTGGGTATTCCCAACGAGCGCCTCAATGTGTCCGGCGGCGCCATCTCGATCGGTCATCCCTATGGCATGTCCGGGGCCCGGATGACCGGGCATCTACTTCACGAAGGGCATCGGCGCGGCATTCGCTACGGCGTGGTGAGCATGTGCATGGGTGGCGGCATGGGTGCGGCGGCCTTGTTCGAGATTTTTTGAACAGACTCGAGCCTGCATGGGTTTTTGCCTACCGGATTGCGACAGGCAGGTGCTGCAGCCGCCCCAGCCGTCGCGTCCCTGGCTGAGGATGGTGAAAGGCGAATCGAAGTCGTACTGCGTGTCGGCGGGCGACGGGATATTGTCGACTTCGCTGCTGAGGTCGTCCGTGGAGTAGTCGCTCCAGCCAGCGGACCTGATTTAACTTCCTCCGTCCCAATTTCTCGTCCCAATTTACTGGGGAAAACTTGCCGCCTTCGCGATTCAAGTTGTCGGATAACTTTACATTTTTGAATGTGCTTTCGAAAAGAAAATATAAATAATCAAATAAAATCAACTGCATATTAGACTGGCACGATAGGTGCAATTACCTGAGGCCTCGTCGTTCGCCGGCGGTAGACCACGAACGTTGAAGAACAGCGTTGCGTGTGTCCTACCGGGACAATGCCGACGTGGAACGATCCGGCTCCAATAGCGGCCCATCTGCTGGTCGGCAAAGTGATGCGCCCCCGCCAGCGTCTTCGATCCGAAAGGCCCGAGCAGGGAACACCAATGCCGAGTCACCGCGTGATCGATGTTTGCCGCACCCGACGGAACGGGCCGCGGCGCCGCGTTCTGCGCATGCCTTTCCCGCAGCCAGGAGTCACGCGTACAAGTCCGCCCCACGCGAGGTTTCCGGTGTTGTGTCGGTGCTGACAACCTCGTGACGACAATCCAGGTACTCGCCACGCGGAGTGCAGCGCCCGCGCATGATGGATCTCCCGTCACCCAGACGTTGGGATTTGATCCAAACACTGAGGGGGCTCCCGAAGGCTCCGCGACGCCGCACGACCGTTCCAGCAACGACGGCCTGCCCTCGGCGCCCGTTTTTCAGCACGTTTCCACGGATGATGTCCCTCCGGATTGCCGCCTGGACTACTGGCAAAGCCTTTTCGAGACCTCGCGCATGGAGCGTCCGCGCACGGAGGATCATCACGGGTTCCACGGCGACTTGGTATTTACCACCCCGTGGCAAGGTGCCTCGTTCCTGCACCTCGAGAACAACGCACTCAGCTGCCATTTCGGCGCGCGCGACCCGGACAGCATCGTGCTTCTCCGCATTCATGCCGGCGCGGTGTACGCCCGGCACGGCCGCGACGTCGTCACGCCTGTCACCGCCGACACCGGTCTCATTCTGTTCGACCAGGACCGGCCGCTGGTCACCACCAGCCTGCAACCCGTAACCATGACGGGTCTGAAGCTTCCGCGTGCGCTGGTGAGAGAGGCACTGGGCGCGCAGCCTATCATCCGCGCACAGGACGCCGTACGAACTTTTTTGCATCCCGGCGCGCTGTTGTATGGGCTGTTGCAGCATCTCGAATCGATGGCCCACCGCGCCCGTGGTGCAGACGTGGTGAACGTCGCCGAGGCCGTGAGCACCGCACGCAGCATGGTGATGACGCTCTTGGCAAGGCGCAACCCTCGCCGCTGGTCGCTGTCAGAAGCGTTCGATGACGCCCTGCTCGCGTCCGCGCGCTGCCAGCTCGGCCTGCATGCCGGCAATCCCGACCTCACCGCCGAGCAGGTCGCGGCCATGCTCGGGTGTTCGCGTGCGCATCTCTATCGCCTGTTTGCACGCCAAGGCGAAACGGTGGTGGGCGCCTTGCGCCAGGCACGTCTTTGCGGCGCCGGTCGCCTGCTCGAATCGCGAACCGAACGGCAAATAGGCGAAATCGCTTCGCGCTGCGGTTACAGCGATTTTTCGGCTTTCGACAAGGCTTTCCGCCGCCATTTCGGCATGACACCCAGCGACTTTCGCCACGAGGCACAGTCGGCTCGGTTGTGAACCTGCGCGAGCGCCAGCCTTCCGCACGGTGACCCGAAAGAAAGTCGCTTCCAGAGACGCTAAGCCTAACGCCTGGTGTGATTTGCGTCACAGAATCCATCGTGGACGGCTTCACGGAGCAACGGCCGTGCGCGAACTCCTTGAAGTGACACTGCCAGCAGCGTCGTTCCGGTCAAAGAGTCGATTTACACAATGGAACGGAAGCGGGCGTTTCCAAAACGGGACGTCCGTAGCAGCCACTCATCGCGATCTATGGGGTCCCTATGTTAAAAGTTCTCTCCCGCTCAGCGGTGGCAATCGGCATCGCAGCCGCTTTTGCCCTGGCGCCTGGTATCGCCCACGCCAATTCACTTACCTACGGCATGACCACCTTTGGCGGCAACAACGCCGCGGTCGATCAAAACAATGGTCTCGCGTGGGTCTCCCCGAACATCGCCAACGGTCAAACGTACGACGACCTGCAAGCCCTCTGCCCGGGCGGCGCCTGCACGGGAGCTCTGGCAGGCCTGATTTGGGCGAGTAACGCGCAGGTCGACCAATTCTGGAATGACATCGGTATTCCGCTGAACACGCTTGTCGGCCTCCCCTATCCGTCGTTTCTGCAAACCCAGTCGTATTCGGCGGTCGGAGAAAATCTGCTCGGAAGTCTGATCAGCTTTCTGGGGCCGACCAACATAGTATCGGGTTACACCCTGGGAACCGGAGGTACTACCAACTATCTCGGCGGGCTTACCAACGATCCGCAGGTGAGCTTCGGGGCTCTCGGCTCGGTACCAAACACGGCTTATATGTTCCACGAAAGCGACGTCAAAGTTCTTGGGGTTGGTGGGTATCCAGACAACGAAACCGCCATCACTTTCGGCGCCGGAAACGGCTACGCGGAGCTTCCTGCGACCAAAGGCTGGTTCTACTTCACCCCGCAGACGATGTCCGTACCGGAGCCCGGATCGCTGGGCAGCCTGGGACTGGGGTTGGCGCTACTGAGTTTCGGATTTGCCTGGGACAAGCGGTGGCGCAACAAGCGGATTAAGGGAACCGAGGAAATGCCAATGGGTAGAGGCGCCATTGCGTAGGGCCATACGGAGATGAAATGGGGCTGGACAGAGCCAAGGCAGGCGTCCGGAAGAGCATGAAGTCAGCCCGTGTCTTGAGCGGCGTTATTCACCCCGGCTGACCGGTCAATTAGAGATGCAAATGACTCTCGTGCCAAAGGACCCAGCGCGCTCCGGGCGCGTAGGAATGGGCTCCGCAGCGCCAGTGGAGCACAACACGGAATGACGTGAATACTGGCTGAGAAACAGCCGAGCCCGAAACACGCTCGATCGCTGGATTATCCGAGGCCCTTCATAGGGCAGCGACTGAAATATTACTTGAAGAGGAGACTACGGTCATGAATACCAAGATTGTGGCAGCGCATGCGTCTACACGCTGGCCTGCGACCCGCAACACGCTTCTGATGCTCTGTGTGTTTGGTGTCGCGACAGCGGCTGAGCCTGCGTTCGCCACCGCTTACGATGCAGGCCCACTGAACTTCGCAACCCAGGACCAGAGCATGTGGGGAGCGGACAATGCCTTTGTCGCAAGCGGGACGAAATTCGTCGGCACAGGGTTCGGCGGGGGAAGCTCCATCGGAGGGTTTGTCGCGGGCACAGGGGCAGAGGTGGGGGCCTCGGGCGCTGGCGTGGTTGGTCTCAATTTTGGTTACACGGTTGATAGTGGCTCCGTCAATGCGAACGTCGGCTTCGGCGCGGCGGCGGAGGTACCGCATGCGGTGCAGCAGGGGCAATCCTTCAACCTGGGCACAAGCAGTGCACTCAATCAAGGGACCATCAGCACCCAGTCGCCCGTCGCAACGGCAGACATGACCCTCCTTGCTCAGTTTTCCGGAGTCATTTACGGACAGGGGTGCCTCGCTGGCCTCTGTTCCAGCAGTGCCAGTCCGCTGCCGTCAATCAATATCAATCAGAAAATTCTTGCACTTACCGCAAACGAACTGGAGTTCTTGCCGGGCGTGATTCCAAACGGCGCAGACGGTGGTTCGGTCGCGCACACACCATTGGGCGCCCAGGACAGCCCGATAACGTGGAACGGAAGCGAAATCGGGAGTGTCAGCACTAACGTGCCCAACGTCGCGACCAACGGAAGTTTAAGCGGAAACAGTATTTCTTCGAGCGGCAGCGACCCGTTGCTGACCGCGACGCTTGATCTGCCCGATTTATCTTCGCTGGCAGGTTTTCCCACCAACGTTGATATCAGCATAAACAAGGGTCCCTTCGAGTTCGAAGCGGGGTTCTCTCCCTTGGACATCAACATCGGGCCGCAATTGAGCCTCGGGCAAGACTTCGATCTGACGCCGACCCTGATGGTGGATCTCGCATTCAGCAAGCCAGTAATGATCGCTGGCGACCTCCTGCCGCAATGGGGTTGGGAGGGTGCATGGGCGGACCTTCCTGATCTCGCGCTGTCCGAGACAACAACTTTTACGCCTACGTTCTGGCTCGACGCATCGCTTACGAACAACACGAACCTCGACCTTGGACTGATTGGAACGTATGACTTCCTGAAGTACGAGCTCAAGTTGAAGGTCGGAGACTTAACCCTTTTAGATTCAACGGAAAGCCTCAGCCAGCTGCTCGGGCTGAGCGACACGCTTTTCACGACGCCAACGCTGAATATCCCGATCTGGGACAACACGTTCGATCTCGGCGGATTCAACGCGATTGCCGCGGCTCCCTTCACGATCTACACGGACTCGGACACTTCGACTGCGGTCCCGGAACCGCCTGTCGTGCCAGTCTTCCTGCTGGGCCTGGGCGCGCTGGCTGGTCTGGTGTATTTCGAGCGAAAGCGTGAGCCGCGGGACGCCAGGATCAACTTCTGCACCAAAGGACTTGCTCATGCGTAGACTCGTCGGCGTGCTAGCCATCTCCATCGTTGCGCTCGCGCCGGTCCATGGGGCGACCGCGGCCGACCAGAAGGGCGAATACGGCATTCGTGGCGCGGGCCTCGTGTCCTGCCAGACCTACAACCAGGAACGCGAGGCGCGCTCGCGCGCCTACGACGTAATCGGCGGTTGGATAGACGGCTACATCACCGGGATAAATCAGTACGCGGGCGATACGTATGACGCTGCACCCTTCGAGACCACCGAATTGTATGCGGCCTTGGTCAGCGAGTATTGCAAGAAGCAACCTGAAACCACGGTATTCGCCGTCGTCAACTCGCTTATAAAATACCACTGGAAGGATCGCCTTCTTGCGTCGTCGCCCAAAGCCGAGGTCGTTGTCGGCAAACAGAAAGTGATGTTGTACGTAGAAGTGATTCGGCAGATTCAGCAACGTTTATCGCAGCGAGGGTTTTATCACGGCAAGGTCGCCGACTCTTACGAGCCGGCGGTGCAGAAGGCGATGGGTGCGTTCCAGAGTTCCATCCATTTCAAGCCGACGGGTTTCCCCGACGAGGCTTCGCTCTGGCAGTTATTTACAGCGCAGTGACAGCCTTGTCGACCTCGATGGCTTCGCTTCGATGTAACGGGTCATCAGGGTCAGGGTCGACTTTCTACGCGCCGTGCTCGATCAATGACCCCTGTTTTGGTTCGGATGGGCTCGCCTGCGCACTGAGCCTCGTCAAAACGATTAAGGCGACGACGGCTTCTGCCCGTAATGCAGCTCCCGGTGGCAATTCGGACAAATGGCCATGGCGTTGTCCGTGCTGTCCTCACCGTCATCCGCCAGCTGCTTTCGATGATGGACTTCCAGATACGGTGATCCGTTGGAAGCTTGATCGGCTGGACTGCCACCGGCGGCGCCGGTGCAAGATGCGGAACCAGCCAAAGACTGATCCTGAAGGCATGCATCAGGGCTGCCGCTTTTCCACACGCAGCTTGTGCCGGAAGCATCCCACCAGATGATCATTGATCATCCCGGTCGCCTGCATCAGTGAGTAGCAGATGGTGCTGCCGACGAAGCGGAAGCCGCGCTTCTTCAGCGTCTTGCTCATGCGGTCGGATAATTCGGTGCTGGCGGGTACCTCGGCAGACTCGCGCCAGCGGTTTACGACGGGGTTGCCGTCGACGAACGACCACAGAAAGGCGTCCAGCGTGCCGAACTCCTCGATCACCCTGAGCGCGGCGACCGCATTGTCACGGGTCGAGAACACTTTCAACCGGTTGCGGATGATCCCCGGATCGAGCAGCAGCTTCTCAAGCGCGCGATCGCCCAGGCTGGCGACGCGGGCGATCTCGAAGTCGTGGAACACCTTGCGATAGTGCTCGCGCTTGGCCAGCACGGTGCGCCATGACAGACCGGCCTGGGCCCCTTCGAGGCAAAGGAACTCGAACAGCGCACGATCGTCGTGCAGGGGCACGCCCCACTCGGTGTCGTGGTAGGCACACATCAAGGCATCGTTGCCCGAAGCCCAGTGGCAGCGGATGGGCGCAACGCTTTTGTTCATGGCGGCATCATGCAGGTGGCTTGCCGCAAACCGTAACCCACGCCGCTACACTTGTCGCCTCCCCCTTGGCCCATTCCCGATGTCGTCTTCTTGGTCACCCCAGCGCGGCGCCGTGCTGGCGATGTTCGCCACCATCGCGCTTTGGGCCTACAGCTGGGTCGTGATGAAGCAGGTGCTGGCCTACGCCGGGCCGTTCGACTTCGCCGCGCTGCGCTACCTGATTGGCGCGGCCGTGCTGTTCGCGGTGTTGCTCTTGTTGCGGCAATCGCTGCGTCCGCCGCCGTTACTGGCGACCATCGTGATCGGCCTGTGCCAGACCGCCGCGTTCCAGGGACTGGAGCAGTGGGCCCTGCTCGATGGTGGCGTCGGCCATGTCGCCCTGCTCGCCTACACGATGCCGTTCTGGGCCGTGCTGCTGGCGTGGCTGGTACTTGGGGATACCCCAACCGCGCGTCACTGGCTGGGATTGGCGCTGGCCGCGGCCGGCCTGCTGTGCATCATCGAGCCATGGCATGCGATGGGCAGCGCACTGAGCACCACGCTGGCGATCATCGGCGGACTGGCGTGGGCGGCCGGTACCGTGTTGAGCAAGCGCATGTTCCGCCAGCACAACCCCAGTGTGCTCAACCTCACCGCGTGGCAGATGCTGGTCGGCGGCGTGGCGCTGGGCCTGTTTGCGCTGGTCGTGCCGCAACGACCGATCGCCTGGAACCTCGCCTTCATCGGCGGCCTGGCGTACAGCGCGGTGCTGGCCTCGGCGGCGGCGTGGTGGCTGTGGTCGATCGTGCTTCAGCGGCTGCCCACGACGGTGGCCAGCGTGTCGAGCCTGGGCGTGCCGGTGCTCAGCGTACTGCTGGCGTGGCTGATCCTGCATGAGCAGCCTTCCTTGCTGGAGGCGGCCGGCATCGTGCTGGTATTGCTGGGCCTGCTCGCGGTCAGCGGCATCGGGGTGCGGCGACGCGGGTGAGCGCGCATTCAGTCACGCGATTCCAGCCGGCGATATGATGAGCTATCGCTCAAATCCGAACACGCGGTAATGTTTGATCTTTCCTCGTTCTGGCAACATCTGGTTGGCTGGCTCAGCACGCATGCCGTAGTACCGTTGCTCGACCTGCTGCATCTGAACGGCCTCGCTGGCGATCCCCAGGAGATCGCCGCGGCACTGCTGATCGCAGCGCTGCAGGTCGGCATCATCGGCCTGATCTTGCGTCCGCTGGAAACCTGGTTTCCCGCCGAAAAGTGGAACGACCGCAAGCTGACCCTGGTCGATCGCAACTACACCTTGCTGATGCTGCTGGGCATCTTTCCCTTGTTCACCTACCTGGTGCTGACCCCGTTCAGCCATCTGTTCGGCGGCGTCGACAGCGCCACCTCGAGCACCGGTTCGCCGCTGGCGCTTACCCACTGGCTACCCTGGTTCAACCAGCATCCCTACCTGCTGTTTGCGGTGTACTACGTGGTTTACGACTTCGTCTACTACTGGATGCACCGCACCCAGCACGCGATCCCGTGGTGGTGGGCACTGCACAGCATGCATCACAGCACGCGCCAGATGAGCTGCTGGACCAACGACCGCGGCAGTCTGGTCGACGGCTTCATCCAGTCGATGATCCTGGCCACGGTGGGCCTGGCGATCGGCGTCGATCCGGACCAGTTCGCCTGGCTGATGCTGATCGGCGAGCTGGTGCAGAACTTCTCGCATACCAATGCGCGGATCGGCTTCGGCCGGGTGTTCGAGCGCCTCTTCGTCGATCCGAAGTTCCACCGGTTGCATCACATGCTGGTCGACCCGGAGCGACCGACCCTGCACCACTGCAACTACGGCCAGGTGTTATCGGTCTGGGACGTGATCTTCGGCACCGCGCTGTACGGCATGGCGCCACGACCGACCGGCGTCGGCGACCCGATGGTCGATGCGGACAACAACTACGGCCTGATCGGCCTGCACTGGGTGGCACTGAAGCGCTTCTGGGGTGCGGTGCGCCGGCCCGCCGGCTGGAAGCCGGGCGAGGTGGCGTTCGGCGAGGATTACCGGCCGATCCCGGTCAGCCAGCTGGATCTGCATGCGTTCAGCCATGCATCAACAGCCGGCGGCACGACGACGGCGCCCACGGCCAACAACACCACGGCGGAAGCGGCGGCGGCCTGATACCACCTACCAGGGCAGCGCCTGCAGATCGACGTTGCCACCGGTGATCACCACGCCAACGCGGCGACCGGCGAAACGCCCGGGTTGCTGCAGGATCGCGGCCAGCACAGTGGCGCTGGAGACTTCGACCACCTGCTTCAATTCAGTCCAGATCAGCTGCATGGCAGCGATCACTTCGGTATCGCTGACGGTGATCAGCTGCACCTGGTGTTGGCGCAAGGCCTCGAGGTTGGAGACGCCGATCAGCGCACGCAGGCCATCGCACAAGGTATCCGGCACGATGTTCGTGACGCGCTCGCCACGCGCCAGCGATTGCGCGGCGTCGGCGGCACCTTGCGGCTCGGCGCCGAACAGGACGATGCCGGGATGCATCGCATGCGCGGCGATCGCCACCCCGCTGGCCAGCCCGCCGCCGCCGACCGGCGTGATCAGCGCATCAAGTTCGGGCACCTGCTGTAACAACTCCAGTGCCACCGTGCCCTGGCCTGCCATGACGCGGGTGTCGGCATAGGGATGCACCAGCTCGGCACCGGTCGCGGCCTGCACCTCGGCGCACATCGCCTCGCGCGCCGCCTGGGTCGGTGCGCAACGATGCACGAAGGCGCCGGCGCGTTCGATCGCCTCGACCTTGGCGCGCACCGCGCCTTCGGGAACCACCACATGCGCGGCGATGCCACGAGTGGCCGCCGCCAGCGCCAGCGCATTGCCGTGGTTGCCGGAGGAATGGGTGACCACGCCGTGCGCGGCCTGCGCATCGCTCAGCGCCCATACCGCGTTGCAGGCCCCGCGGAACTTGAACGCACCACCGCGCTGCAGATGCTCGCACTTGAAATGGAGTTCGGCACCGCTCAACGCATCCAGTGCGTCGCTGCGCATGACCGGGGTAATCCGCGCATGCGGCGCAATGCGCGCGGCGGCGGAGCGGATCTGTTCGATATCGGGCAAGCTGTCGGTTGGTTTGTTCATGCGCCGCCGACCTCCACGCCACAGCGGAATGTTCGTTCAGAGCCCGGCTCCAGGCGGATCGCCTCGGCGCACTCTGGACGGTTGAACGCATCGGCCATGCATTCCATCGGCTCCAGCGCGATCGCGCGGCGCGCATCACGGGCAAGCGTGTCGGCAGTGAAAGCGTGCATCACGCCGCGCTCCTGCCACACCGCCATCGTCATGCCGCTGGCCGGGTCGCGCAGCCGCGTGCGGATGCGGCCATCGGCGTCGACCTCCAGATGGCTGTAGCCCTGGTCAAGAATGCGGTCGTCGACGCGACGCGGCTCGCGAAAATCCAGCGCAGGCGCGTCGTCCAGCGACACATACGCGGCATCGCCGGAAAGCGCGATGAGGTCCGCGCCAGTGCGGATCAGGGTCTGTGCGGGTATCTGCAATTCCCAGTCATCAACCAGGCCATCACCGGGCATCCGGAAGTACGCGTGCCAGCCGAAGAAGCACGGCGCGGGGGCGTCGCCCACGTTGCGCATCCGCGCTTCCAGGTTGATGCCGTCGTGTTCGAGCGTGAAGCTCACGCCGAGATCGATCGCGTGCGGATAGCCTGGAAGGGGCCGGATCGCGTTCGTGGTCAGCACGACCCTGGCACGGCGGTCATCAGCACCCAGCTCATCGACCGCAAAGTCCGCGTCGCGTACGAAACCGTGCCGGCTCGCGCGCTCGCTGCCCACGACGCCGGGGTCCAGATCCTGTGCGGCGCCGTCGAAACGGTAACGCGCATCGGCGATGCGGCCGGCGAATGGGACCATGATGGCGAAACGCGAACCGGGGCGATCACGCACCTCGTCCGCATCGCGATAACCATCGGCCAGATCGTGCAGGCCACCCGCGAACGGCACCTCGAACCCAAGCAGCGCGGCTCCGTGCAGGGCGATCCGTACCCGGCGACCGTCATGCCGATCATGCAGCACCACGATCGCCTGGTTGCCGAGGCTCGCGCGCTCCACGCCGTATCGCGTGATGCCTGATCCAGCCACCGGGTTCTCCCACCGTTAAAGAGCCTCATGTTAGCCTTTTCTGTTTCCAATCCAAGTCATGCCCATGCCTGAAGTTTCCGAACAAAGCCCCGCGCTGATCCGGCTGCGCGACTACCGCCCGCCCGCCTGGCGCGTCGAAACGATCGAGCTGGAGGTCGACCTCGGCATCGACGCCAGCGAGATTTTCACCCGCCTGCAGCTGCACCGTGATCCAGCGCAGGAGCTGCCGCTGCGACTGGATGGCGAGAACCTGCAACTGCTGACGATCGTGCTCGATGGCCAGCACCTGCCCGCCAGCGCCTACCGATACGACGGCCGTGTGCTGGAAGTCGACGGCGTGCGCGAGCGCAGCGTGCTGGAAACCCGGGTACGCGTGCGCCCGGCCGCCAACACCACGCTCGAAGGTTTGTACCTTTCCGGTCCACGCGAGACCGGCTTCCTGCTCACGCAGTGCGAGGCCGAGGGCTTCCGCCACATCACCTTCTTCCCGGACCGGCCCGACGTGCTGTCGCGCTACACGGTCACCCTGCGCGCGGAACGCGAGCGCTTCCCGGTGCTGCTCGCAGGCGGCAATCCGGACGGCGCCGGTGAACTGGAAGGCGGCCGGCACTGGGCCCGCTTCGTCGACCCGCATCCAAAGCCGAGCTACCTGTTCGCCCTGGTCGCCGGACATCTGCAGCGGATCGAGCGCGACTACGTCACCGCCGAGGGCCGCGCCGTACAGCTGAAGATCTGGGCCGAAGCGGACGTGATCGATCGCTGCCACTACGCGCTGGATGCGCTGGTGCGCGCAATGCGCTGGGACGAGCAGGTCTACGGTCGCAACTACGACCTGGACGTGTTCCACGTCGTCGCCACCCACGATTTCAACATGGGCGCGATGGAGAACAAGGGCCTCAACGTCTTCAACGCGAAATACCTGCTCGCCGATCCCGATTCCAGCACCGACGACGAATACCGCCATGTCGAGGCCGTGGTGGCGCACGAGTACTTCCACAACTGGAGCGGCAACCGGGTCACCTGCCGCGACTGGTTCCAGCTGTCGCTGAAGGAAGGGCTCACGGTATTTCGCGAGCAGAGCTTTTCGGCGGACATGAACTCCGCCTCGCTCAAGCGCATCGAGGATGTGTCGCTGCTGCGCCGGGCCCAATTCCCCGAGGACGCCGGTCCGCTGGCGCATCCGGTGCGACCGGCGCAATACAGCGAGATCAACAATTTCTACACCGCGACGGTCTACGAGAAGGGCGCCGAGCTGGTGCGCATGCTCGCCGGCCGGCTCGGCCCGGACGGCTTTCGTCGTGGCATGGATCGCTACTTCGAGCACAACGATGGCCGCGCCGCCACGCTGGAAGATTTCCTGGGTGCGCTGGGCGAGGCCAACGACACCGACCTGATGCCTTACCTGGCCTGGTACAGCCAACCCGGCACGCCGCGGGTGCGCGCGCAGGGCCTTTACGATGCCACGCGGCGGGAATACACGCTGACCCTGACCCAGCAGGCCCCCGGCGGCACCGGCATGACCGCGCATCCGACGCTGCCGATCCCGATCAAGCTCGCGCTGTTCTCCCGCCACGGCGAGATGCTGCCGTTGCGCCTGGACGGCACGTCCGACGACGAAGTGAACGGCACCTCCGATGGCGAAGTGCGCGAACGGGTGGTGGTGCTGGACCAGGCCGAACAAAGCCTGGTCTTCGGCGACATCGCCGAGGCGCCGGTACCGTCGCTGTTGCGCGGCTTCTCCGCCCCAGTGATCCTGGAGTGCGACTACACGCCGGCCGAGCTGGGCCTGCTGCTGGCGCATGATCCCGACGGTTTCAATCGCTGGGAAGCCGGCCAGTTGCTGGCTATTCGCGCCTACGAAAACCTGCGCGACGGCGCCGACGTCAAGGCGCTGCACGCGTGGTGTGACGCGCTGGCCAACCTGTTCAACGACGCCAACATGGAGGACGCGCTGCTGGCCGACCTGCTCACCCCGCCCGGCGAGATCGAACTGGCCGAACGCGAAAGCGGGGTCGACCCCGAGCGCATCCACCAGCTGCGCCGCGCGCTGCAGCGGCAGCTCGCCGAGCGACTCGGTACCGAGTCGCTGCAGCAACGCTATCGCACGCTGGCCACGCAGGCCACGATCGAACTGGACGCACCGAGCCAGGCACGACGCCGGCTGCAGCGCCGGGTACTGGAATTGCTGGAGCTGGGCGACGCCGCGCTGGCGTGCCCACTGGCCGCCGCCCAATACCGCGAGGCACCTGGCATGACCGATCGACTCGCGGCGCTGGCCGTGCTGGTGCGCGGACAATCCGCCGAGGGCGATGCCGCGCTGCAGGACTATCGCCAGCGCTACGCCGGCAATGCGCTGGCCCTGGACAAATGGTTTGCCGTGCAGGCGCAGAACCCCGGCAAGGCGGCGTTGCCTCGCGTGATGCGGCTGGAGAAGGATCCCGCGTTCACGCTGCACAACCCGAACCGGGTGCAGTCACTGCTGGGAGCATTCGTGCGCGGGAATCCGAGCGGATTCCATCGTCTCGACGGTGCCGGTTACCGCTTCCTGACCGAACGTCTGGCGGCGCTGGATGCGCTCAACCCCCAGGTGGCGGCGCGACTGGCCACCGCGTTCAACGGCTGGCAACGGCTGGAGCCGACACGTCGCACCCAGGCGCAAGCGGCAATCATGGAACTGGCCGGACAGGCCGGCTTGTCGCGCAATCTGGCCGAAATCATCGGCAACGTGCTGAACCACTGAGCTGTTGCACACGGGCTGGCGCGTTCAGCACGAGCACGAATCTTTTCTCGCCCAGGTGCGCTTGGCGGCGCCACGCGAAGGCGCGGGATGTTTCATTCAGATGGCCAGATGGTCGAGCGCTTCGAGCAGGCTGTCCATGCGCGACTCCAGGTCAGGTTGCAGCGAATCGCGATCAGCGGGTTCGTACTCGTTGAGGTGATCCATCGCCATCTCCACTTCGCCGATTTCGACCAGCAGGTCGTGGTGCGGGTAGACCGGATGAAAGTCGAAGCTCATGTCCATGGCAAGTTCCTCGGTGACCAGGTTGGTACTGGATGGGTGGGTGCTGGAGCACAATGCATCGCCCGTGCCAATGTGTGATCCAGATCACAACCCGTCGCGGGGTCCGCCGACGCTGACGCCCCACGTCAGCTGTTGCCGTGGCCCGGCACAAAATTCCTTTTCAGTTACCTTTTGTTCACGCGCAGGCGAAGAGAATGGCGTCCAAGTCCCGCTGCAGATCACCGCGGCAGAACCAGCCATCCACAGTTTCTGGCGCCCGGCAATACGGTCATCCTGGATTCCCCCTGTTCCTGAGACCGCCTGGCGCCAGATCTATCAGCACGAAGCCCCGCGTCCACCACGGCGCGGGGCTTTGTCTTTTCAGGGATTGCGGCCTGGCAACCTGCAAAAGAAGCACGGCCCACAAAAGACGACGGCACCCCGAGGGGTGCCGCCTTGCTTCCTCTCACGGTACGCAACCGAGCCCCTGTCCGCTCGACCTCAGCACGCGTTCCTCGCGAAGCCTCTGCCCGTGAAAGTGCAACGTGGATAAAGCATCTTCCATGCCAAAAACTGTGGAGGGTTGGAAATCTGCTGGTGGCGTTACCATAGCGCCCTGTTTCGTCACTTTTTGCTTGCTCGGGGCAACCCCATGCGTCACCCGACCCATTACGACGTCATCGTGATCGGCGGCGGCCACGCCGGCACCGAAGCCGCGCTCGCCGCGGCGCGTGCGGGTGCGCGCACCCTGCTGCTGAGCCACAACATCGAAACGATCGGCCAGATGAGCTGCAACCCGGCTATCGGCGGTATCGGCAAGGGACATCTGGTCAAGGAGATCGATGCGCTGGGCGGCGCGATGGCGCACGCGGCGGACCGCGCCGGCATCCAGTGGCGCACGCTCAACGCCTCGAAAGGCCCGGCCGTGCGCGCGACCCGCTGCCAGGCCGACCGTGCCCTGTACAAGTCCGCGATTCGCCACATCGTGGAGACCCAGCCGAACCTCGAACTGTTCCAGCAGGCAGTGGACGACCTGATCATCGAGAACGGACGCGTCACCGGCGTGGTCACACAGATGGGACTGTCGTTCAACGCCCATAGCGTGGTGTTGACCGCCGGCACCTTTCTCGCCGGGAAGATCCACATCGGCCAGGCCCAGTACGCTGGTGGCCGCGCCGGCGATCCACCGGCGACCACGCTGGCGCAGCGGCTGCGCGAACTGCCGGTGGCCGCCGATCGCCTGAAAACCGGCACGCCGCCGCGCATCGATCGTCGCAGCATCGACTTCAGCGGCCTGCAGGAGCAGCCGGGTGACACGCCGACGCCAGTGTTCTCCTACCTCGGCTCGCGCGACCAGCATCCGCGCCAGGTCAGCTGCTGGATCACCCACACCAACGAGCGCACCCACGAGATCATTCGCGGTGCGCTGGATCGCTCGCCGCTGTACAGCGGCCAGATCGAAGGCGTCGGCCCGCGTTACTGCCCGTCGATCGAGGACAAGGTGGTGCGCTTTGCCGAGAAGAGCTCACACCAGATCTTCATCGAGCCGGAAGGGCTGGATACCTTCGAAATCTATCCCAACGGCATCTCCACCTCGCTGCCCTACGACGTACAGCTTGCGCTGGTGCAATCGATCCCCGGCTTCGAGCGCGCCCATATCACGCGCCCGGGCTACGCCATCGAATATGACTATTTCGATCCACGCGGGCTCAACCCCTGGCTGGAAACCAAGGCCATCGGTGGCCTGTATTTCGCCGGCCAGATCAATGGCACCACCGGCTACGAGGAGGCCGCGGCGCAGGGGCTGATCGCCGGTCTCAACGCCGCGCTCGCCGTGCGGGGCAAAGCGCCGTGGTATCCGCGTCGCGACGAGGCGTACATCGGCGTGCTGATCGACGACCTCACCAGCAACGGCACCATCGAGCCGTACCGCATGTTCACCTCGCGCGCCGAATACCGGCTGCACCTGCGCGAGGACAACGCGGACCTGCGCTTGACCGAAAAAGGTTTCGAACTCGGCGTGGTGGCACAGGCTCGTTTTGACGAATTGCGCGCCAAGCGCGAGGCGGTCGAACGCGAAACCGCCCGCCTCGGCGCACTGTGGGCCGCGCCGAACAACGCGTTGGGCAAGGCCGTGCAACGCGAGCTTGGGGTGGCGCTGAGTCGTGAAACCAGCGCCCTCGAACTGCTGCGTCGCCCCGAACTGGATTACGCCAGGCTTACCCGCGTCGATGCGTTCGGGCCACCGGTGGAGCGCGATGACGTGGCGGCCCAGGTCGAAGTGCAGGTGAAGTACGCCGGTTATCTCGAACGCCAGCGCGAGGAGATCGAACGCCAGCGCCGGCACGAACACACCGCCATTCCCGACGGTTTCGATTACGACCGGGTGCGCGGCCTCTCGTCCGAGGTGCTGCTCAAGCTCAAGCACACGCAACCGGCCACGCTTGGCCAGGCGGCGCGCATCAGCGGCGTCACGCCGGCCGCCATTTCGCTGCTGCTGGTACACCTGAAACGCCGCGCCGCGGCTTGAGCGGATGTGACAACAGCCTCTCAGGCCCGGCCAGGGAGGGCCGGGCGCGAATCGAGCACGCAAGTGCTTGATTCGCGTGAGCGAGTACGGGCCTGTACCGGACTCGCGTTAGAAGAAAATCACAGGAAGTGATTTTCTTCACAAGCCCTGAGCAGTTCGCGCAACGGCAGTCCCGTGGCATCATGCGGACTTCGACCGGCATGGGGAGTGAGCAATGGAAATCTGGATCGGCCGCGACGGCGAGCGACATGGGCCTTACAAAGAAGACGACGTGCGCGAGTGGCTGCGCAGCGGCAAGGTCAGTCCGGCGGATCTGGCATGGTATGAGGGCCTGGCCGA
>Ga0208357_1000146_pt1 | contig 55065 bp, 53 predicted proteins | sample NGESurdeep092012_6_FD_184487 | JGI IMG/M metagenome (GOLD analysis project Ga0208357, IMG submission 184487) | Arctic peat soil microbial communities from Barrow, Alaska - NGEE Surface sample F52-2 deep-092012 (SPAdes) | ecosystem: Environmental > Terrestrial > Soil > Wetlands > Peat ...
CCCCAGGAACGATCCGCGAGGGTTGATCGATGGTTTTGCATCCCCCAAATTTCGCTCTTTCGCCTTCCATTTGGAGTTTTTCCGCAGCCTGTAAAGCCCCTGGTTCTTTTTCGAGCTGATTGGCACGGCTAAAGCCGTGCCCCTTCAAAACATCCGCATTTCCTTCCGGGGCTAAAGCACCGTGTTTTTCTTCGCCGTTTTCAGCACGACTGAAGTCCTGCCCTGACACCTCGTGCTTTTTTGAAAGAGCTGCACTGGAGCCTTCGTAGCTGTGCGCTGACTTTTGATGGCTCTGGCGAAGAAGCTCATCAATGAGGTTTTCAGCGACATAAGATTTGGGGACGAGGGCGACTCGGAGGCCAACGGAGCGCGCGGCGGTTGCCGTGGCTTCGCCTACCGCGGCGACTTGGAGGCGAGGCGCGGCGGCAAGGCTGAGGCCAAGCGCAGCAGCACGGTCGGCAAGCGCCTGAACGGTGTTGGCACTGGTTAGGATGAGCCAGTCGTAGCTGGAGAGAGAGCGCAACTCGCGATCGAGCGGCGCGAAATCGGACGGCGGGCGAATTTCGATGACGGCCACTTCGACCGGCTCGACGCCGAGGGCGCGAAGCCCCTCACTCAACTTGCCGGCCTGGTGTGCCGCGCGCGTGACGAGGACGCGGCGGCCGGCGAGCGACGAGGCGACCATCACGCGGCTCCGCCGGCTTCGATGCCTCCGGCCGCGAGCATTGGACCTGCTCCCTTCTCCAACAACCCCTCGGCAGCTTCGCGGCCTAAGGAAACAGGATCGGATTTCTCGCGCGGCGCGTGAATGTGCACGCGGATGACCTTGCCGGTCTCCGGCGAAGCAACGATTCCAAAGATTTCGACCCATGCACCACTGGAAGCGTTCCGGGCAAACGACGGCCGGCAATGAATGCCGATGGGAACCTGGCATCCGCCGCCGAGTGCGGCCAGGGCCGCGCGCTCAGCCGTGACTGCGAAGCGCGTGTCGGCGTGGTCGAGAAAGTTCACGGCCGCAAGCGTTTCCACATCGCCGCTGCGGATTTCGATAGCCAGCGCGCCCTGACCGGGAGCGGGGCAAAAATCCAGCGGATCAAGGCGCTCGCGCACCCAGTCGGTTTTGCCGAGACGGTCGAGACCGGCGGCGGCAAGCAGAATCGCGTCGACCTGGCCCTCGGCCAACTTGCGCAGGCGCGTGTCGACATTGCCGCGAAATTCGACAGCTTCCACATCATTGCGGAGAGCCTTCAACTGAGCGCGGCGGCGCTGGCTGCTGGTGCCCACTCGGGCGTGGCGCGGCAGCGTTTCGAGGCTGGCATGGTTGATGGAGACGAAGACGTCGCGCGGGTCGGCGCGGACGGGTGTGGCTGCAATCGAGAAGTCCGAAGAAAGGTCAGTGGGCAAATCCTTGAGCGAGTGCACGGCGAGATCGATGCGGCAGGCGGCAAGCGCCTCCTCGATCTCCATGGTGAACATGCCTTTGGAGCCGACTTCGGCGAAGGTGACTTCCTGAAGGCGATCGCCCGTGGTTTTAATGACCTGGATTTCGGCTTCGTGTCCCTGAACGCGCAGCAGTTCAGCGATGTGATTGGCCTGCCAGAGAGCAAGCTGCGATCCGCGACTGCCGATGCGGAGTTTCATCGGCGCGCCTCGGGGGCGTTCGGGACGGGATTCGTCGCTCGTTTCATCAATTTAAGTCTTTCATGATTTCCGGGCCTAAAGGCCAGACCGTTGTTGTGATCGTTTTCAGGGCCTGAAGGCCCCTGCACCTTCCGGTTCAGCCGATGGGCCAAAAATCGCATTGAAAGTTCTTTCGCCTCTACGGGGCTGCTCTCCTATTTGGGCGCATTCCCCGGGTTGCGTTCGCTTCGGCTCACTCCACCCGGGGCTAACTTCTTCGCACCCTCCGGGGGCGGGGCTGTGGCGCGGCGCGATCATTTGCCATTTTCCTAACTTTCTGTTTCCACCGCCGTGCTGCAGCGGTCGCGAATTGCAGTCACGAGACTTTTTTGAGGCTCTTCTTTGATTCCGCCTCCGTGCTTTCAGTTGAAATCTTGCCCGCGCCTGTATCGACGGCGCGGGCCGGGCTTGCACCGGGCTCGGAGTTGAGCGCAGAGTTCGAGATGGCAGAATTCGTTGGCACTGATCCGCCATGCGAAACTTCAGTCGGCGCGGCGGTTGAGACGGACCACTCCTCGCAGAGCGCATCGAGTTTTGTGAAGTCGCCCTCGCGGGCCGCCTGCTTGATCGCCTGCATGGGCGGATGGAGAAGTTTATTGACGAGACCGCGGGTGAGCGCTTCGACGGCTGCAAGTTGCTCGGCGGTGAGCGCGCCAAGACGCGAATGAATGCGCTCGACCTCGGCGAGGCGAATTTCTTCTGCTCGCTTTTGCAAAGCGACGATGGCCGGGGCGGCGTTGACGGTACGCTGGCGCTGGTGGAAGCGATCGACTTCGGCGGCGATGATCGCCTCGGCGTCAATGGCCTGGAGGCTGCGCTCCTCCATGTGCGCGGCCGCGACCTGCTGCAAGTCGTCGATGTCGTAAACGAAGATGCCGTCAAGATTGTTCAGCTCCGGATCGACGTCGCGCGGGACGGCAATGTCAATAAAGAACATGGGCCGGTTGCGCCGCTTGTGAAGAAATGCCTGCCCGTGCTCGGGGCGGAAGATGGGATGCGGCGCGCCGGTGGAGCTGATGACGATGTCGGCGCGGCTGGCGGCGTCATAGAGATTCTCGAACTCGATGACTTCCGGAATAACGGCGCCGGAAAACTCCTCGGCCATGCGGCGGGCGCGTTCGGCGGTGCGATTGCTGACGAGGATGGCTCCGGCTCCCTGCTGCACGAGGTGACGCGCGGCAATCTCGCTCATTTTGCCTGCGCCGACAAGGAAGACAGTGCGGCCCTCAAGCGAGCCGAAGATTTTGCGGGCAAGATCGACGGCCACGGAGGCGATGGAGACGGAGTTGGAGCCGATGCCGGTTTCGCTGCGCGCTTTTTTTGCGGCGGCAAATGTGCTCCGTAGCAGGTGATCGAGTTGCGCGGAGATGGTTCCGGCGGCGCGCGCCACAGCGAAGGCTTCTTTGACCTGGCCGAGAATCTGCGGCTCGCCGACAACCATGGAATCAAGGCTCGCGGCCATGCGAAAGAGGTGACTGACAGCATCCTTATCGCGGTACTCGTAGAGGTGAGGCGCGAGAACTGAGGCGTCGATCGAGAATCGGCGAGAGAGAAATGCGGTGACGGAGACGGTGTCGCCGTCCATGACCGTCAGCAACTCAACGCGATTGCAGGTGGAGACGATCATGCACTCGGTGATACCCTGCGTGGCAGCCAGGGCGCGCGTGGTCTCGGCAAGCTCGTCGGGGCCGATGGCAATCTTCTCGCGCAGCGCGATGGGCGCCGTTTTATGATTCACGCCGATGAGCACGATCGCCATTAGAGACCGAACCTGTGCACGTGGCTGAAGAGATTGGCGGCCCAGACGGCCATCATGACGACGAGGGCTGCGCCCGAAACATAGGCTGCGCGACGTCCGCGCAGAGCCGCGCTGCGCCGCACCAGCAGCAGAGCAACGTAAACCACCCACATGACGAAAGAGGCAATGACCTTGGGGTCGAGGAAGTAGGCTGCGCCGAGCGACGTCTCCTGCGCCAAGACGGAACCGATGATGAGGCCCACGGTCATGCAGGGGAAACCGAATTCGAGCGTGGCCAGGGCGATGCGCTCGAGCGTGTCGAGCGCCGGCAGCCAATCGCGTTTATCTTTTGGCCCGGGCTTGAGCTTGGCCTTGATGCGCCGCTCCGAAATGAGATAGAGCACAGACGCGAGCAAACTGAAACACAGCGCTGCGTAGGCGAGCAGCAGAGCAACGATGTGCGCCACGAGCCAACTGACGCGCACGCCCTGCGATGGGAAATGGTAGTTGTCGGGCCCTAGCGCGGGGATAAAGACCAGAAGAAATGTGGCGGGGAGAGCGAAGATGCCAAGTGAGATAGCGTCGTAGAACCACCACACAAGAAAAAAGAGGCCGGCCACTAGAAATCCGAGGAGGGACTCGATCTCGCGAACACCAACCGGCATCCAGCGGTGGGCGAGGACGAGCATCTCAACGACGGAGACGAAATGAAAGAAGAACGCAAGGCCGCTGAGATGGACGCAGGTCTTCCGCCAGGGGATGGAGTTCGAGAGCACCGCCGGGAAGACGGCGACACATCCACCGGCATAGAGAATGGCCGCAACTCGTAGCCAAAACAGGTACATGGCGGGTTCTACGTATGGCGTAACCCTTTAGTATACCGGGCGGCAGTATACCGGTCGCGATCGGCTGGAGCGGCGAAGGCGCAGGCAAGTGAGGGATCGCTTCGGGAGAAGAGGGGCGCGCACATGAACGCGTGGGAGGGCAGTTCAAACTATGCGTTCCGCTATATCTCGCCTGTCAAATGAATGCGGGGCATGGCGTGAAAACCGGGGCATGGCGCCGCGGCTGGAGTCCAGGATAAAACTCTGCGCACGCTCCTTTTGGATCTGAAGCAGGCAATCTTCGGCCTCGTAGAGGAGCCGGCGCAGCGTGCCGTTGTCGGCTGTGCCGATGGATCTTTCAATGACGAGGAGTTTCTGAAGCAAGACGGTGTTGTTCATGAAGCGGGCCCTCTAAGGTTATGCGATTGAGAGAGCCAGTTTGCCCGGATGATCAGCGATTGCATGTGATTTTGGTCACTCGATCTAAAACTTTAGGCGGAGTCATTGGCTCGCAGTCCGCCGCGGTGATCGGCGGCGGACTTGAGGCCGGGTAACCCAGGAGATTGTTACTACTGCTTAGTTGCGGTGAAAGTGTCGACGCGGCCGGTGAGCTTGTGTCTATCGACGACTGTCATGGTCTTGCCATCGGGCGAGACAGTCGTGGTGGACACATCGACCACGGTGCCGTTGCGCTTGTCTGTCTCCTCAAACGAATGAGAATTGATCTTTTTGAGCGATACGGCGTCGTAGCTATACTCGCCCTTAACCGGGTAATCCGAGCCGTCGAACTTCGCGGTGTAGGTCTCGCCGGTGGGTGTCGACATGGTGATCTCATCGCCGCTGGTCTTGTAAGTAGTAAGCAAGCCATTCTCGCTTCCGGATAGTTTCTGGATGATCCAGTCGCCCGAAGTTGCATGCACGCCGGAGGGCAATGAGCCGCTACGCTTGGCGACGGTCTCAAAGGTTGTCGGCACGCCGCCGCTCTGAGGATGGTGTGTGGTTTTCACGTCGAGCGTTTTGTCATCGGCGGAGACGGTGCGCGTTTGCTCGAAACTGACGGCGCTGCCCTTTTTGGCCACGACCGATAGGGTGTGCGCGTCGACGACGGTGACGCCGATCGTGTCATAGGACTGTCCGGAGACGGGGTGATCCTGACCGTCGGCAGCGACGTCATATGCGGGGCTGCAACTGACGCAGTGATACCAGCCCGCGCTGATGTAAAAGGTCAGGGGCGTGGGGCTGAACTTGGTCTTCGACAAGTCCGTCTTCCAGGTGCCGTCGAACGGCGACTGCGCCGGAGATGCCGCAGCCGCGAACATGGCGACGATTGAAAATAGCGCACAGAGTGCATACCGCTTGGTGCTGGACATTTTCATGTTCCTCCTTTGATGATCTCGAATTCGGCGCATTGACCGAAGGCCCGATTTGCAGGAATTTGCCGGGTTCGAGCAACCGAGCGATTGTACATCTCGGCGGCCAGCATGGAGTAGCTATGTTTTGTTGGGATGGGCGTTGGGACGTGAGCGGGACAGGTGCGCGTGTCAGGGCACGGACCGTGGAACATCGGGGCCCAGGGCGGCTGCGGCCCCGGCACGGCACGGGGCCGCGCTCTCGCTTCTTTTGGATAGACGGCCGGTCGAGACGGCACTACGGGCTCCCTGCAATTACTGCTGAGGAGTCGTGGTCGTAGTCGTCGTATCCGTATGTTCTTCCGCGCCCGGAGACGTTTTGGACTTCGTCTTTTGCGTTTCTTTCGATTCCTTCACTTGATGGTGGCGGTTGTACTTCGTTTTGGTTTTGTCGGACTGAGTGGTTTTGGTTGTAGGCTGATCCGGAGTCTGCGTCGTGGTGGTCGTGGATTGCGTGGTGTCCTGTGCCGTTACCGGCAGCGACATTGCAAATACGACTAGCGATCCGGCGACAACTGCACTTAATGCCCTGAATTTCATCTGAATCTCCTTGGGTTTATTCGGAATGTGACCCTTAGGTCGCGTACGATTCCGGCCGCGGCGAGCAGCTTCTTTTTGCGGTATACCCAGATTCGGCGCTCGCAGGGCACAAAGCTGAGCAGAAAGGCTCATCGCGCGAGAGGGTGATCCGCGCAACGCTTCGGCACTGACGGGGTTTCAACAGCTTGCCCTTGAGCTGTCCCGCCGCGATACTCTTGAAGGCAACGTGATCAAAATGGATCCCCAAAGCGGCGCTCCGCCATCTCCTCTGTTAGATGAGAGCCCTGCGGCATTGCCGGCTACGATCTTGGACGGGGCCGACGCCTCATCTCCCGAGGCGGAGCCGGAGTTTGCACTAACTGCTCTGACCCCAGCAAAGGTCCCGGCAGAAAAGCAATCTGCCGATTTGACTCCGTCTATCCACCCCACGGACCCCGGCTCTTCGAGCCACCCGTCCGTGGGGACCCCGTTTATGCGGCAATGGGCCGCAGCCAAGCACCAGAACCTCGATGCTCTGGTGTTTTTCAGGATGGGCGATTTTTATGAGCTGTTTTATGACGATGCGGCTGTAGCCAGTCGCGAGCTGCAACTGACGCTGACGGCGCGGGACAAGGAACGCAACATTCCCATGTGCGGGGTGCCCTTCCATGCCGTCGACCAGTACATATCGCGGCTGCTGCGCAAGGGTTTTCGCATTGCGCTCTGCGACCAGATGGAGGACCCGAAGCTCACCAAAAAGCTGGTGAGGCGCGAAGTGACGCGAGTGCTCACGCCGGGTACGGCGATCGATGCGGGGCTGGGTCAGGAGCGGAACAACTTTCTGGCGGCACTGTATGAGCCGGACTCGCACCTTAGCGGCAACAACAAGAACGCCGCGAAGGTGGGGCACCCCGAGAGTGTTTGCGCGCTGGCGTTGCTGGACGTTTCTACGGGAGAGTTTCGCACAATGGAATTTCGGGGGGAGTTTCGCGGAGTGAATGCGCGTATGCAGGCGATGGACGAGTTGCTGCTTGCCGCACCGAGCGAAGTGCTGCTGGCCACGAGCGCGGATGCGCCGGCGTTGCTGGAGCGCGTTCCCGCTCGGACGCGAGTTGAGGACTGGGTGTGGACGCGGGAATACGCCTTGCCACTGGTGGAGCGGCAATTGAACGTTCGGTCGCTCGAGGGATTTGGCCTGGATGGGCATGAGCCGGCAGCGATTGCCGCGGGCGCGGTGCTGCACTACGTCCGCTCCACACAGCAGAACGACGCGCTGCACATCGACAGCTTGAAGTTTGAAGAGCACTCCACAGCGCTTGAGCTGGACCAGGTGACGGTGCGGAATCTGGAGCTGGTTGAGCCGATTTTTGCTGGGCAAGATGAGCGCGTCACGCTGTTTCGCGCACTCGATGCTTGCCAGACGCCGATGGGAAAGCGGCTGTTGCGCGCGACGATTCTGCGGCCGCTGAACAATGCGCCGGAAATTGAAGCGCGGTACGAGGCAGTGACCGAGGCGCATGGCGATTTGCTGAAGCGCGAGGAGATTCGGCGCGCGTTCGACGGAATTCTCGATTTAGAGAGATTATTGGCGCGGATTTCGCTCGACTCAGCCGGGCCCCGCGATGTGCGCGCTCTGGCGGCGAGCCTGGCGCGGCTGCCCGGAGTGAAAACGGCGCTGAGCGCAATGACGGCGCCGCGATGGCGCGCGATTTCTGCTCAGCTCGACACGCTTGACGAAGTGACGGCGCGGATTGTGAAGACGCTGGTGGCTGAACCACCCCTGACGCTTGTAGATGGCGGCGCAGTTATGAGCGGAGTCGATACGGAGCTGGACGAGCTGCGGGCGATTTCGAGTTCGGGGCGGCAGGCTATCGCGGCCATCGAGGAACGCGAGCGGCAGCGGACGGGAATCGGATCGCTGAAGGTGCGCTACAACTCGGTCTTCGGCTACTACATTGAGATTACAAAGGCCAACATGGCGCTGGCGCCGGCAGATTACGAACGCAAACAGACGCTGGTGAACGCGGAACGCTTTACGACGCCGGAGCTGAAGGAGTATGAGCGGAAGATTCTGACCGCGCACGACCGCTGCGTCGAGATTGAGAAGCGCATTGTTACCGAGCTGAGGAAGTTTGTGCTTGAAAGCGCGGGTCGGATTCGCAAGAGCTCCGCGGCGTTGGCCGAGGCTGATCTGCTGGCGGGTTTTGCGCATCTGGCCGCGGCGCGGCGTTATGTGCGGCCAGTGCTGACAGAAGAGCCTGTGCTCGAGGCCGTGGCGGCACGGCATCCGGTGATCGAGCAGTGGATGGAGGAGACGCGCGAAGGACGGTTCATCGCCAATGATCTCTATTTGTGCGCTAACAACGACTCTCTTCCAAAGAGTGAAAGTGCGCAAGCGCCGAGTTTGTTGCTTGTCACCGGGCCGAATATGGGCGGGAAGAGCACGTACCTGCGTCAGGCCGCAATGCTTGTGCTGATGGCGCAGATGGGAAGTTTTGTGCCCGCGGAACGGATGCGCTTCGGGCTGGTCGATCGGATCTATACGCGCATTGGCGCCAGCGACAATGTGGCACGCGGACGATCGACGTTCATGGTGGAGATGACAGAGACGGCGACGATTCTGAATACCGCAACGAAGCGGTCGCTGATTCTGCTGGACGAGATGGGGCGCGGGACGGCGACGTTTGACGGGCTATCGCTGGCATGGGCGACGGTGGAGTTCCTGCACGCGGAGATCGGCGCGCGAACTCTCTTCGCGACGCACTACCATGAGTTGACGATGCTGGCGGAGAAACTGCCGCGCGTGCGCAATCTGCGCGTAGGCGTGAAGGAGACAGCGGGCGGAATTGTGTTTCTGCACAACATTGAGCCGGGCGCGGCGAGCAAAAGCTACGGGATCGAAGTGGCGCGGCTGGCGGGGTTGCCCGCGGCGGTGATTGAGCGGGCGAAACATGTATTGAAGCAGCACGAAAAGCAGGAACGGCAGAGCGTGCAGGTGGAGACCGAGGCTGACCCCATGCAGCTGACGATTTTCACGCCGCTCTCGCAAAAGATTGTGGACCGGATCGAGTCAACGGACGTGAACTCACTGACGCCGCTGCAGGCGCTGAATCTGCTGGAAGAATTGCAGACTGAGCTGAAAGAAAAGAAAGAATAGGGACGAGATGCGGGAAAGATTGAGGATTCACGAAAGATGACGCAAAGCTTGCGCAGTGCGGCGGGAAGTTTGCTGGTGGTGGGGCTCGAAGGAGCGGAGCTGACCGCACAGGAGCGCGCGTGGCTGAAGGTCTTGCGGCCGGCCGGGATTATTCTGTTTCGCCGAAACATTGAGAATGCGAAGCAGACGAGGGCTTTGCTTGCGGAGGCGTGTGCTTTCTGCACGCCGCGATGCGCGCGGTTCGTCGATGTGGAGGGCGGAACGGTCGATCGGCTTCGGGATGCGCTTGCGCCGATCGCGCCAGTAAAGGCTGTAGCGGAGGCTGCGCGTGCGACAGGGAGCGGTGCGATTGCGCGCGAACCCATTGCACGCGAACATGGAGAGCTGATTGCGGCGGCGGTGAAGGCGTTCGGATTCAACTCGCCGCTGGCGCCTGTGCTCGATCTAGGGCTTCCTGAATCCAAAAAGGTGATGGGCACGCGCTGCGCCGGGTCGACAGATGCGGAAGTGGTGGCATACGCGCGAGAGTTTCTCGCTGGTCTCGCGTCGCAGGGCGTGGCGGGATGTGGGAAACATTTCCCTGGCCTGGGCGGCGGAACGCTGGACTCGCACCTGGAGACGCCGAAGATTCGACGCACATGGCAGCAGTTGTCATCGGATGACCTGGAGCCTTACCGCGCACTGCGCAACGAGCTGCCGATGGTGATGGTGAGCCACGCGGCGTATCCCCTCACGAAAGATCAGGACCGGCCGGCCAGCGTGTCGAGTTTCTGGGTGAGCGAGGTGCTGAGAAAGCGAATCGGCTATCGCGGCATCGTTCTGTCAGACGACCTTGAGATGGGCGGCGTGGCGAATTTCATGCCGATGGGGGACGCGGCGGTTGAAGCCGTTCGCGTAGGCTCAGATTTATTACTGATCTGCCATCACCCGGAGCCGATCCACAACGTGTATGAGGCGCTGATTGCCGAGGTCGAGCGGTCGTCGGCATTTGGAAGGCTGCTGGTTGCGCGCGCCAAAGAGTCGGAGCGGAAGCGCAAGAAGACGTTTCGCGCGGCAATGCCGACAGCGCTGAGCAAAAAGGAATTCGAGGCGCTGCGTGCGAGGATTTTGCGGTTTGGAGAGCAGATTGAGCAGTTACGTGGGAGTGCACCGCATGAAGCGTAGCATCGAGGAAACAATTGAGGAGATCGAAAAGTTTTTCGCAGGGACCGGTGGCGCCCACGATTGGGACGATTTCACGTCCATCCGACTAAGAAATCCGGATATGGAAGCAGTCCGAATCGAATGTGACTACCTACCGGAGAAATACCCGCCCGCCGAGGGCGAAGGATACTGCAATGAGCAGGGCCTGAGGAGGCTAAGAGAGATTGTTGCGGATCTGAGAGCACGTCAGAAGCAATTGATCCCTGGATCGTGATGGTTGAGAGAAAGCGCAATTCGTATGCCGGTGCGAAGAACATGACGGTCGCCGGAGTGATGAGCGGGACTTCGGCCGATGGGATTGATGTGGCGATTGTGCGCATCGAGCCGACGAAGCTGAAGCCAAGACTCACGCTGCTGGCGCATGAGGCGTTTCCCTTCCCTGCTGCGCTGCGCCGCGCGGTGCTGGCGGCAATGGATGCGAAGACGACTTCGACGGCGGAGCTGGCGCGACTGAACTGGCGGCTGGGGCTGGCCTATGCGGAGGCGGTGAAAAAAACTGCGCGCAAACACAAGATGAAGCTCGACCTGGCGGGCTGCCACGGGCAGACTCTTTACCATCAGCCAAGCTCGGAGTCTTACGCAGGGCGGAAGTTTGCATGCACGTGGCAGGCGGGCGAGGCGCAGGCGATTGCCGCAGCGCTCGGCGTTCCGGTGGTCTCGAATTTTCGACCGGCCGACATGCTGGCCGGCGGGCAGGGAGCGCCGCTGGTTCCGCTTCTCGACTACGTGTTGTTTGCCGACGCGAAGCGCGGCCGCGTATTGCAGAACATCGGCGGCATTGCGAATCTGACGGCAATTCCTGCGGGGGCGGCGCCCGACAAGTTGATCGCCTTCGACACCGGGCCTGGAAACATGGTGATCGACTGGCTGGCGCAGAAACTGTTTGGCGAGGAATTCGATCGCGACGGTGCGCTGGCGGCGAAGGGATCGGTGCTTGGGCCGGTTTTGTCGACGGCGCTGCGCCATCGTTATTTCAGTCTCACGCCGCCAAAGACCGCTGGACGCGAGCAGTTCGGGCGGGGCTACGCAGCGGAATTTCTGGCCGCATGCAGGCGGCACAGCAAGAACAAGAATGATGCTTTGTCAACCGCGACGGCGCTAACCGCCGAGACAATTGCGCGGAGTTATGCACGATTGGTGCGGGCGAAGATGAAGGGGCACGAGGTCGACTTTATTGTTTCCGGCGGCGGAGCACGGAACAAAGTGCTGGTTGAAATGTTGGCCGCGCGGCTGGAACCGATGGGATGCGCCATGACGACGAGCGAGAAGTTTGGAATACCCGCCGAAGCCAAGGAGGCTGCGGCGTTCGCGTTGCTGGCGTGGCATTCGTGGCACACGCTGCCGGGAAACGTGACAGCGGCGACCGGGGCGAAGCGCGCTGTAGTGCTGGGGCAGATTAGTTATGCGTGAGATCTGGCTGCGCCGGACGTTGGGGTTTGTGCTTTCCCACCCTAGCCGGAAAAACAAAAAGCCGGCTAGGATGGGGCATCCCATAATTGTGCGCACCCTGGAATTTTGCTCACGCTGGAATTGTGCTAACGCTGGCGTTCCTGCTATCCGGCTATGGCGCGGCAACGTGATCCGGGGACTGTGGTATTTCTCATGCAGAGTTCGCCAGCGGCTGGGCTCGCGCCGAATCGAATTCGCACAGCGGCTGCGCGGGGTTCGATTGTGCCTCGGATTTTTCCACGTGACCCTCTGCTAACATAGGGATGACCTCAGATCTCACGGCCATGCTCACTCGCAGCAATTCCAGCGCGGCCGAAGCCAAGACAAAGGAGAATAACTATGCCTCTTGTATCGATGCGGCAGCTCCTCGATGAAGCTGCGAAGGGCGGATACGGCGTCGGCGCGTTCAACGTCAATGACATGGAACAGATTCAAGCGATCATGATGGCGGCCAAGCAGACCAAGTCACCGGTGATCGTGCAGGCGAGCCGCGGGGCGCGCGCGTTTGCCGAGGACCTGTATTTGTTCAAACTGATTCAGGCGGCGGCGGAATTGAATCCCGATATTCCCATCGCCATGCACCAGGATCACGGCAACAGCTTTGACACCTGCAAGAGCGCCATCGCGCTGGGCTACACGAGCGTGATGATGGATGGGTCGCTGCTCGAAGACGGCAAGACGCCTTCGAGCTTCGATCAGAATGTCGAGGTGACGCGGCGCGTGGTAGATTACGCGCACGAGCGTGGCGTGACGGTTGAGGGCGAGATTGGCGTGCTGGGCGGCATTGAAGACGGCCACGGCGCTGGCGGCACGGGCCTGGAGCATGTAACCGATCCCGACCAGGCGGTTGAGTTTGCGGAGCGCACCGGCGTAGACGCGCTGGCGATCGCGATCGGCACCAGCCATGGCGCTTACAAGTTCAACAAAAAGCCCGACGGCAGCGTGCTGAAGATGGACCTGCTGATCGAGATTCATGGACGCCTGCCGCACACGCACCTTGTGATGCACGGCAGTTCGTCTGTGCCGAAAGAGCTGCAGGACGCGATCAATGAGTACGGCGGAAAGCTGAAGCCGACGTGGGGCGTGCCGGTTGAGGAGATTCAGCTCGGCATTCGCAACGGCGTGCGCAAGATCAATGTGGACACGGACAATCGATTGGCGATCACCGGCGCTATCCGCAAAGTGTTCGCGGAGAGCCCGGAGAAGTTCGACCCGCGCGACTACATGAAGCCGGCCCGCGAGGCGATGGCCAAGGTAGTGGCGGCGCGCATGACGGAATTTGGCCAGGCGGGGCACGCGGCCGACTACACGCCGATTCCGATTACGGAGATGGCCAAGGGCTATGCTAACGGATCGCTGGACACGCGGCCTTCGCTGGCAACCAAGTAGCCTGGGACGTTTAATTTAGAAGGCAGAATAAATGCGCCACTTCCGTAATTGGAAGTGGCGCATTTTTGCGTGAGCGTGCAGCGAGACGCCGGTGCGACCCGCGGTCAGAGGCCCCAATCCTCTTCGACGGTGCCATCACCATAATCCTGGCCACAGGTCTTGATCGGAATGGGCTTCAATTCGAGAGGGACAACGACAGTGCGCTCCACTTCGTCCGTCGTCTCAATCGACTGTTGAACGCCGAATGTCATGGCGATCTCGTCGATCTTGTCGCCGTAGTGGTTGCGGAGCAATTTGAGCTCGCCGCGCAGTTCGGCGCGGCGGCCAAGGGCTTCATCCTCCGAGGCCACCCAGCGCGAGGTAAGAATAATGGAGAAGCGCAATGCGGCGAGTTCCTCTTTTTCGTGATCGAGAAGCTCAATACGCGTCTCGCGGATGTACCGCGATGCCGGCCCAATGTTGGCCAGGTCAAGCGCGGCATGAAGAACTTGTGTGGACATAGCGGGCCTCCTTTAACGGTACCTGCTGCCTTCTTTAACGGCTGAAATCGAAAATGCAGCAGCCTGCGAAGTTCGAATTCCGGTCAACTGCCGGATTGCACCAGATCTTTAGCTGGACCGGCCTTAATCAGGGAGTATCCGCGCAGGACTTCTGCGAGCAAAATCACCCATTATGGGGTGGAACCCAGTTTTGTACGGGGTGTTGCGGGGCTGGAAGGCTGCGCCCAGATCGGGACGCTTGATTAATTCTTTCTGGTTGTGCAGTTTGCGGGGGATTGTGGAAGTGACTTCTAGCGAACCAGCCCACTGACGGGTTGTGCGGCGGCTTGCGATGCGGGTTTGCCGGGCTGGGCGGTGTTTCCGTTCTGCATCAGCAACCAGAAGTGGAAGCCGTCGACGATGGCCATCAGGGCGGCCTGGTTCAAGTCGCTGCTGACACCGGACGTGACCCACGGTTCATGATGGGATTCTGGACCGTCGGCGATGAAGCTGACCGTGACTCGGACGTGCGCTGCCGAGTCTTGCGCCCTGACGTCCAGCGCGGCGACGGTAAATGTTCCCAGCCTCATTTGCGCAAGAACTGGGTAGTATTTGTCGAGTTCGCGGCGGAGGGCTTTGGTCAACGCGTCAACAGGACCTGCGCCTTCGGCGCGCGTGGTTGTCACCCGGGGTCCGGCGCCTTCGGCTCGCGTTGTGGCCACGCTCGAGTCGCTCAGAATCAGAGTCATGAATGCCTGCACAAAGCGCCCGCCGATCTCGTCGGACTCATCGAAGACGCGCCAGCTTTTGACCGAGAACCAGTTGCGCAGGGTGCCGAGCGTGCGCATACAGGCCAGTCGGAAGGAAACTTCGCTGGCCGTGAAGCCGCCGCCCTCGATCATGGCAGGGTTCGCATCCATGAGCGCCTGCGCCTGCGCGGAGTTGAGTGGGACGCCCAGCGACTCAGACAGCAGCATGATGTTGGCGCGGCCCGATTGCGCGTTGACGCCGATGACGGGGCTGGCGCCGACGAGCGCCGGATCGGTCCAGAGATAAGCGCCCGGATTTTTGCGCTCGCTTGAGCCATGCATGCCCGCCCATGTGCCGAATGCGCCGGGGCCGACGATGGGCGCGCCGTGCGGCGGCTCCAGCCCGAAGGCCGCGTAGGCCGAATTCGCCAAGCTGGTGAGCCCCGGCAGAGACGCCGGCGAAACAAACTCCGCCTCGCCGCGAAGCTGCATGGCGCCGACGACGGTGGTCAAGTTCACGTTGCCGCAGCGCTCGCCGGTCCCGATCAGCGTGCCCTGGATATGGCAAGCGCCAGCTAAAATCGCCGCGCGCGTGTTCGCAATGCCAAGGCCGCGATCGGTGTGGCCGTGGAAGCCGAAGTGCGCGCCGGGAAACTTGCGGGTGAGGCCGGCGATGACTTGCGAGACCTCTTCGGGGCTCGAGCCGCCGTTGGTGTCGCAGATGACGATGCGACTGACTTTTTGTTGCACGCACTGATTCGTCAGTTGTTCAAAGTAGTCCAGGCTGCGCTTGCTGAATTCTGCGTCGGTGGGGTTGCCGTTTTCGCGACGGCCGCAATTGGTATCCATTGCGTGCTCGAAATCGACGAGGACTTCAAGGCCATTGGATTGAAGGCACTCAATGGTCTCCCGCACCATGAGCAAATTTTCATCTGGCGTGGTTTCGAGCGAGCGCTCCACGTCGAGCAGGCGCGATTTGACGACAATTACAGCGACGGGAATACGGTGCTTATGGCGGAGGATGAATTTTACGTCGGGCCATTCCTCAACTTTTGCTCCGCGACCGCGGGAGCGGCCAAAAAGGGCCAGTCGCATGGTGCCGGTGTCGACAGAATCGAGGGCGACGGTGAGGTCTGAGACAAATTGGTTGGCTCCGGCGAATCCGATCTCCGCATAACGCACGCCGAAGGCAGCCATGCGCTGCAAGAGCAGCACGGCGTTGGGCACGGAGATCTCGAGGTCAGGCTGCTGCAGGCCATCGCGCAGGCTGGTGTCAAACAGCTCGACTTGGGGAGACGCGGTCATTTTTTGTTTTAAGGGCAAAACCCGAGCGGAAATCCGCAGATGCGTGGGAAGTCGTCTGAAACCATCATATCGTGAGGTGCGGGAAGAATCTCATTCCTCTGGACGACGCACACAAAGCGCAGACTTGGTGTTACGGAACAACTGTAAGTCGTACGACGGCTGCGAGGTTCTGAAGTCCTAAAACCAGCCATCGCTATAGGGACGGTGAAACGCATTAAGGGGCCGGTTGCTACTCCAAGGATCGTCCACCAGATTCAATCCCCCTCTCACATCAGGGCTGCCCGCCACCGCGACGATCAAATGATCGGTACTCTCTACCCTGTGAGGATCATAAGCACCATTGACAACGAGAGTTTCTAGCTCATCGAGCGTTGCCAACCTCCAGTCAGCGTACCCGGCGAAGCGGAGGTTGCGACAGTACTTCCTTGCGTGGCCCCACGTCACCGATCTGCCGCTGTCGTTCGCCGCCCACATCAGCCCTGTGGAGGTATCAATCCAGCACCCGCTCGACTGAATTTCCTTCGCTGGTGCTTCGACCACCCTCGATGACTTTGGAGGCACAACATCGGAGCGCCGCACACATACTGCTCGCTGCCGGCCGGAGATCAATTCGTCTTGGATTCGAGAGCCTTGGTTGAAGTTGAAGAACCACCCGTGGGTGGCTGGATGACTGGGATCAGTATTAACGTCGCTGCTGCTCCATGGATTGCCCGTCAGAGATAGATTTCCCTTTACATTGAGGGCGAGAGGAACCATCTCATGGCTCTGGAAGTGCGAAATCTTTCTCTGAGGCGTGGCACCTTGTGCATAAATCGTCTCTAGCTCATTGATCGTCGGAAGTCGCCAGTCCGAGTATCCCTTAAAGTCCAACTCGCGGCAGTAGTTGGTCGCTTGGTACCAATTCACGTCTTTGCCGTTATCTGTTCCGGACCAAACGAGGCGAGTCGATCGATCAAGCCAATACCCTCGCAAATGGGTTTTTGCTCCCAGCCCAAGGTCGTTAGGATGGGCTTGCGCGTTGGCAACTGCGCTGGCGACCGTGAGAAGAACCAGTCCAACTTTCGCTTGATGCTTCATTAAAAGGCGCTCCAAACAGGCGATCCGAATTATAAGTCGAAAGGGCACCGAAGGCTCTGCGGACGGTCACTTCCCTGCCCGCGATCAAACTGCCTGCGCGGGAGACGGCTCAGTCGAGGGCGGCGCGAGGACGCCGTTTTCCTGATCTTTGTATTGCAACTGGTAGAGCTTCCAGTAGAGGCCGCGCTGAGCGAGCAGCTCCTGGTGCGAGCCCATCTCGCGCAACTGGCCTTTGTGCATGACAAGGATGGTGTCGGCTCGCTGCACAGTGGAGAGGCGATGGGCAATCAAAACGCTTGTGCGGCCTTCGACCATGCGCTCGAGCGCGCCGCGGATGCGCAGCTCAGTGTCGGTGTCAACGCTGGAAGTGGCTTCGTCGAGGATGAGGATGTGTGGGTTGTAAGCCAGCGCGCGGGCAAAGTTGATGAGTTGCTTTTGGCCGGTGGAGAGCGAGTTACCGCGCTCGCGTACCGTCTCGTCGAAACCGTGCGGCAGGCTGTCGACAAAATCGAGCACATTGACGTCGCGGGCGGCACGGCGCATGGTCTCGCTCGTGATCTGGTCGTTGCCGAGGCGAATGTTTTCGCCGATGGTGCCGGAGAAGAGGAAGGGATCCTGGAGGACGACGGCGAAATGACGGCGCAGTTCGGTGAGGTCGTGGTCGCGCAGGTCGACTCCGTCCAAAAGAATGCGCCCGGCCGTGACCTCGTAGAAGCGCATCATGAGGCTGGTGAGCGTGGTTTTGCCAGCACCGGTATGGCCCACGATGGCGACTGTCTGTCCCGGCTCGATGATGAAGGAGACGTCTTTCAAGATCCATTCGATGCCGTCGAGAGACGCAAGGGCAGCGGCGCCTGGAGCAGGGACTAAAGCACCATCATTCCTAACGGCGTTTGTGGCACGACTGAAGTCGTGCCTTGACACTTCGTGCGGCTCCGGATGCGTTTGATAGAGTGCGGGCGAGGACGCCCGCACGACAGCCGGCGGGGACGCCGGCGCTACATTTCTGGAGGATGGCGGTATTCGGCTCGACTGCGCGGCGGCGACAGCGGCCTTTTGCTCGTCGGTGAGCTTTTGATACGTAAACCAGACGTGGTCGAATTCAATTCGATTTGAGCCGTCGCCCAAAATCGGATGCGCGGGACTGACGATCTCCGGCTCCGAATCCATGAGCTTGAAGATGCGCTCGCAGGCCGCCATTGCCGCTTGAAGGATGTTGTACTTGTCAGACAGATCCTGAATAGGCCGCCAAAAGCGTAGCGAAAATTGCGTGAACATGATGAGCACGCCGATGGTGACCGTGGGCGGCAGATGAAGCACTCCGAAGCCGCCGCGCCAGACGACGAGCGCGATGGCCACCGAGGAAAGAAAGTCGACCGCGGGGTAATAGAGTGCGTAGGCAAAGATGGTGTCGATGAACGCGATCATGTGCTGACGATTGACGTCTTCAAAGTCCTTGTAGGCGCGGTCTTCGCGGTTGAAAAGCTGCACCACGGCCATGCCGGAGATGTGCTCCTGCGTGAAGCTGTTGATGCGCGCGATGGCGGTGCGAACGCGGCGATAGCTCTCGCGAACGTGGTCGCGAAAGATGCGCGTGACGATGAGAATGAGCGGCAGCACGGCGAAAGCGAGCAACGCCAGCCACCAACTGATGGCCAGCATAACGGCGGCCATGATGGTGAGCATGAAGGCGTCATTGACAATGGCCAGCACGCCGTCGGTGAACATTTCGTTGACGGCGTCCACGTCTGAGGTGAGGCGCGTGACGAGGCGGCCGACGGGATGAATGTCAAAGAATCCAACGTCCATGCACTGCATGTGGCGAAAGATATCGCGGCGCAGATCGAACATGATTTTCTGGCCGATCCACTGCATCAGGTAAACCTGGACGAACTGGAGCAGATACGCCGTGACCAGCATGGCGAGATAAATTGCGGCCAGCCGCGTGATGCCTTGCACGGCGGCGTGGGGAAGCACATGCGCAAGAGGACTGTTGATGGCTACCCAATGAGCGACCGCGTTCGATGGATCCTGATCGCTGGGTTCTGGAGCCATGTAGCGATCCACGGCGACCATGACGAGGATGGGGCCAGCGACATCGCAGAGCGACTTCAGCGAAACTGCGAGCGAGGCAATGCCGGCCTGGAGCCAGTAGGGACGGACGAAACGACCGAGACGCCGCATGAGCCGCGCGTCGTAGACTTTGCCGACGACTTCATCGTCGGCCCTGCGCTTCGGCGTCACGGATCCGCTCGGGGATTCCTTCGGCTTGGTTTGCTTTTCTTCTTTTTCCGCCATCGCGTGAGTAGGAGTGCGATTCCCTCTTTATTGTACGGGGGCGCGGGCTTTGAGGAACACGCCCGGGGCGAAAGCACAACTTCATTTGCGACGTTTGCAGCACGAATGAAGTCGTGCCCTGACAGTTCGTGCCTGCCCGTAGCTTTTGCACCGAAGTGGTCGGCGGAACGTCAGGCGGAACATCAGTTGGATGGGCTGTCGCTTTCGGGGTCGGGGGCGGATTTTGCTTTGGGCTTTGATTTCAGTCTGGTAGCCGGGCGCGAGACTCCCATGCTCAGGAGCACGTAGCCGAATCCCTTGCGCAGCAGATCAATTATGTTCATTGCGGCATCTCGCAGGGTGCAGTTCGTAGTTCTTAGTTCGTGGCCAGAAGCATGGTTGCGAACTTCAGCGTTTAGGGTTTCTGTGGAGGCGCGGGCGCGACTGGCGTTGCGTCGGTCGGCAGCTCGCCACGCACGATCTCGGCTGCGGCCGGAGGCAAGGGCTTATTCGCGTTGGCCAGCAGCAAAGTCACCTGCCAAATCTCGGTGTCGGTAAGCGTGCTGCTGAACTCCGGCATGCCGGTGAGGCGAATGCCGTTGAACACCTTCCAGTAGGTCTCGCCGGGAGGGTCGTCGCACACTCCCACAACGCTTGAGCCCTTGTGCTGCACCCAAAGTTGCGGGGCTTTCGGGTACATGCTGGGGCCAAGGGTCGAGGGCCTGCCCTGAAAGCCGTGGCACACGGCGCACTGATCACTGTAAACCTGCGCGCCGGCAGTGAGAGTGCCCTCGTCCGGTTGAATGGGCGGGTTGCCGGTCATTTCGCGATCGATGCGAGCGTTCAGCGGAATTTGCACGATCTGCTGCTCGTAGGGAAACGGCGCATCAGCTACGGCCACGGGTGGATGGCCGAAACGAAACCATGCCAGCACGGCCAGCGGCAACAAAATCAAACACAAAATGATGCCAAGTAGAATTCGTCCCATCTTTCTTCGCGCCTCCATTGGCTATCATCGCAGAGTCTACCGCGGGTTAAGCCCACTACATAAGGTGGATGCGAGAGCGCCGGACTATGCCGCTTGGCTGCCGTGTGCGTCTAAAAAGGGCGCGTTGGCTTGAGTTAAGTGGCGAGTTCTGACCGAGTCTCGGGCGAGCCTCATTACTGGGGTTGCCCCGAGGTGATTTAATACCAGATGGGGGAACATCGCATTTGAACCGCTGTGAAATCACGATCGAAGCCACGATACTGGAAAAGCGACTGCGCCGCTGCGAACGCGCGAAATCTGGACTTAGTCTGGTCAATTTTGGGCCGGTTGATTTTGGACCGGCCGACTTTGGGCCGTTAGCGCGCGAGTTTCCGCAATCGAACCGGTTTTACCAACCGGCCGCATCGAGTCGCCGCTATTCTGAGCCCCGCTTTGGTGCGGGTCTCATAAGTTGCTGTTAGTTGATGTCCCGGTGAAAGGTAAAACCGGTTGTACCTTGGAGGAATTTCGAACCCGATGTTCTCATTTCGCCGTCTTGCAATTTTACTGGCGCTCAGTTTGCCGGTGATGTCCGCCGTTCAGGCACAAAGCTCGATCAGTTCGTCATCCAGCGTAACGCGGGACGAGAGCCAGAATCTGGCTCAGAACCAGCCCTCAGGCGACGCGCAGCAAACTCCTGAGCAGAACCAGGGCCAGATCAGCGTGCAGGAGCGCATTCGCCTGCGCCGCCAGCAGCGCCGCAGCACGGCTATTCACGATGCCTATGACCACCGCTGGGAATCGTATATGGACACGGGCTACCTGCGCTTCCAGCCTGGGCCTGGGCTGGTGGCGGGCAAGCCGCTACAGCGGCTCACATATTATGCGTGGGAGACGGGCCTGACGCGATTTTCTACCGAGCGGCTGGGTTACACGCTGATCGGCCGTGGCTACTTCGGCACAGCGTACGTGGGCCAGAATTTCACAAACGACACGCGATATGCCATCAGCCAGTACGATGTGCTCGGCGGTCCTGTCTATCGGTTTTATCTTCAGCCGAAATACTCCATCTCTGGTCGCGCGATGGGCGGTTGGGCGCACGGAAATTTTTCCGGCGACACCAATGGCATTCCACCTGCACTTCTTGGCATGTATCCCACCTCCGACACTTTTGCAGTCAGCGTGAGTGTAATCGGCGAGTTCAACGTGGCTCCGAACATCGCTCTCGAGCTGGCGCCCGAGTATTTTTTCAACGGATTTGGTTCGTCCCTTCAGGCCAGCCGCGGATTCACCGGTGGATTGGTTTACCGGTGGGGAAAGCAGTAGAGGCAGTGGTTAGTGATTAGTGGTCAGCCTCGGAGTTACGCGGGGGCGCAGAGGCTGCCGGGAATTTTCGACATCGGAACGCCGATCGCGAGTTGAAACTATGAGAAACAGATTTTCCCGCCGTCAATTTGTGCAGTCGAGTGCGATTGCTGCCGGCCTAGCCGCAACTGGAATTGTTCCCGCATTGGTGCGGGCCACGCCAGCAGGCGCGGAAGCCATTCCAGCCTCGGGCAAGTTTTCGCCGCTCAGCCTCGGGTTGGCCAGCTACACTTTCCGAAACTTCACGCGCGCCGAGTTGATCGGCTTCATGAAGCAGTTGAACCTTGCCGCCCTGAACTGCAAGGACGTGAAGGACCATCTGCCGATGGACCCGACGCTGGAAGCGCAGGCGCTGGCCGACTACGCTGCCGCGGGCATCAAGCTGCACGCTGTCGGGACGATCGCCTTCCCGAAGGACGATGACGACGACATTCGGGCCAAGTTTGAATATGCCAAGCGCGCAGGCGTTCGCGTGATTGTGGCCGGCGATCCCGCGCCGGCGACGCTGCCGCGGATTGAGAAGTTTGTGCGCGAGTACGACATTCGCATTGCGATCCATAACCATGGGCCGGAGGATAAACTCTATCCTTCACCATTCGATGTGCTTAAGGTGGTCAGAGATATGGACCCGCGCATCGGCTGCTGCATCGATGTGGGTCACGCTGCGCGCGCGGGAACGAATCTGGTCGAGGCGATCCACGCCGCGGGGCCGCGACTCTACGACATGCATGTGAAGGACCTGACCAGCTTTGCAGACAAAGAAAGCCAGGTTCCCGTGGGCGAGGGCATCCTGCCGTTTCGAGAGATGTTCGAGACGCTAATCAAAATTGGGTACACGGGATTCATCGATCTTGAATACGAGATTCACCCTGACGATCCCATGCCTGGCGTGATCGAGAGCTTCGCGTTCATGCGCGGCGTGCTGGACGGGATGGGGTATTTGACGCATGCGTGAGAAGCAGCGGAGTTAGCAAGCCAGCGAGTCAGCGGGGTTTGTGGAGCTTGCAAGTTCGCGAGCTAGCGAGGTTCGTGCTATCCCCGGTCTCAGAATCGAGGCCGGGGGTACCCGCTAGTTATAAGGCGCGATGGCCGTCGGCGACTCCGAAATCATGCCGATTGTTGTGAGCCACGTCTCGACCAGCTTCGGCCAGTCTGTGATGGGGTGTTTCGTGCGACGCAGCCCGAACGCGTGGTTGCCCTGCGCGTACAAATGCATCTCCGCCGGAACGCCGGCTTTTTGAAGCGCAATGTAATAGGAGAGCGAGTCGTACACGCTGTCGATGTGGTCGTCCTCGGCCTGGAGCAGGAATGTGGGCGGCGTCTGGCTGGTGACTTGAATATCGGGGTTCAGGCCGAGATTCTTGTCGGCCTGTGAAAGCTGATCCGGCTCAAGAATGGCGAAGTTTTTCGTGCCCTGCTTCGCATCCCATTCCGCGGCAGCCCGCGACAAATGGCCGGGATAAATCGCGACGGCAAAATCGGGACGGCAGCTGACCTCGTCGGCCGCATCGACGGCCGGATACAGACGCTTGTCAAAGTGGATGCTGATTGCCACAGTCAAATGTCCGCCCGCGGAAAACCCGAGCACTCCGATCTTGTGCGGATCGATGTGCCACTCCGCCGCGTGAAAGCGCACCAGACCAACGGCTCGTTGTGCATCTTCAAGCGCCATCGGCGACTCCGGGTATGGGCCTGATTTTGGATAGGGCCCCACATCCGTGACGCGGTACTTCAACAGCACGCAGGTGATTCCTTTTTGCGTGAGCCAGTCGCAAACTTCAGAGCCTTCAAGATCGATGGCGAGAATCTGATAGCCGCCGCCGGGAAAGACAACGACCGCGGCGCCGGTGTTTGCGCCCGTCGGCGAGTAGACAGTCATCGTGGGCGCGGTCACGTTCTCGACATAAATCCACGGCCTGCCGGCAACCAGGTCCTTGACGTCTGTCTTTGCAGCCTCCGGCCCACTCACTGGCTGCGGATCGGGCGCTGAAACAGGCCAGATGGGAATTTGCATGTGACCGGGCGACGGCCGCCAGCCGAATTTTTGCGCGGTTGCGCTGCCAAGAGAAAACGCAGCACCGAGTGCGAGAAGCAGGACCCTTGTCACAGTTTTTGCAGGTTAGCAGCTTATCGATCATGAGGTGTTGCCTCACCTGATGCCTACCCTCTCGATTTTGAGAAAGTACTAAGCTGAAACGCAGCTGGCTCGCCGCGGGGGAGGAGATTCATCCCCACGATCCAATGGCCGGCCTGATTGAGCGCGTCGGGCTCATGCGAGCGAGCCAGACGGGCGACGGAATCCTACTGGCGACGCCTTGGTGGCGGCCAACATGTACCGAATTGGCCATTCAACGCATCCAACAAGGTACGAGAATCGCTAGGGCCGGCAAATACACGGATGATGCCGCCAAGGAGAATCACCATGCCCAGGGAACCCTCTGCAACGGACGCCCATGAAACGGTGAAGGACCAGGTCGTAGAAATGTACGAAGATTTTGAGCAAGAGATAGAGCGTGAGGCACATAGTCCTCATGATTCCTCGCAAAGCGATAGGTTGGCGGGCAAACATATTAACGGACTGGTGATCACCTTCTTTATTCTGATTGCGCTAGCTTTGTTGGCGGTGGTCGTGGTGGGTACGATCCATACCCACCATTAAGGAACCTCTGACCTTTTGCCAATATCGCAAATCTCGAGTTCGGCACTCGTTGAATCACAAGTTTGCCGTGCTCACTGCAGAATCGGAAAGCCGGCGATACGTTGCTGCCACTCGGCGGGGTCGGCCTATACGGCCGGTCTTGGATTCTATGCCACGGCGCGCTCGCAGGCGGCCGAGAAGCTCTTCGTGGCGGCTCTCGTCTTCACGATGGCCGCATTTCAATTCTGCTCCTCAGGCCGAGACGGGCCGCGTAGTAAAGCAATCTCTCAATGCTTACCTTACCGATTCTTCCATTCATCAGATTGCTGACGTTGGGCTGATATTCATCCACCAGCTCCACAAGCTGCCTCTGCGTGAGGCCGCGCCGGTCGCCAAAGTGTGATTGGAATAGGCGTAATATTGCTGCCGTTCGAGTACCTGGATGACGTGCGGCCAGGAAATTCGCTGGTCGCTAGCCGTCTCCGGGCACCTATGACCATCGAGACAACGAACCCATTTCGTACGGGATCTGCCCCCTTAGCCATGCGAATTCTTGCGCTTTTTTAAAGGTATTTCCGGATATGTGAGCTGCCCTTTCCTTGTCTTTAGAAACGGCGTCAGTAGGTGCCTTGCGGCAATGGTACGGCTCATAATATCCCGCACCATCCATCCTCTTTTCGTCAACGCGTCCCCGATAAGGGACCGATGGCAGCGCCACGGCACCGCTTCAGCACACATAATGGCCGTCTCCTTGGCACGTGCGATTTCGATGAGCGTTTCCAATCCCTCTGAAAACTCCGGGGTTGCCATGTAATCCGCGAAACCCCTGAAGGAAACATTTCGCCAGCCGCGATTAAGCGAATCCTTTCTAGCATGACGAAGACCGCCAAGTTCTTTGATGTGTCTATAGCTTATGTGGTTCGCTTGGAGAGAATACTCAAGCACATCGGCGTTAAACTGTGGGTTATAGCGTGACCTTGGTATTGATCTGATGTCGACAATTTCCTTGACGCCATGCGCGCGTAATAACTCGACAAACTCATCGATCGTTCGTGTCGAATGGCCCACCGTATAGATACATGGCCTTTTCATTCGGAATCTCCTTTTTCGCCCCAGAGTCCCTGCAATTGCATCGATCCCGAGGCAGAGTGCTAGACCAAACAAACCTTTGTGCCCAACGAGCCAACGATTCAGCCGGAAAAAACCGGGAGATGTGCCGGCTTCCTTGTCCGGGCCGCCTCATTCCGAGCTTTATTGCAGGATCGGTATCCTGGCGATGCGCTGCTGCCACTCGGCGGGGCCGGTCTGGTGCACGCTGGTTCCCTTCGAATCGACGGCCACGGTGACGGGCATGTCCCGCACGTCAAATTCATAAATGGCTTCCATGCCCAGGTCCTCGAAGGCCAGCAGGCGCGAGCCGTAGATGGCCTTCGAGACAAGGTACGCCGCGCCGCCGACGGCCATCAGATAGACTGCGCCGAACTCGCGGATGGCGTCGATAGCTTCAGGTCCGCGCTCGGCCTTGCCGACCATGCCCAATAGTCCCGTCTGAGAAAGCATCTGGCGTGTGTACTTGTCCATGCGCGTGGCCGTTGTGGGGCCGGCGGGGCCGACGACCTCGCCGCGCACCGGATCGACGGGGCCGACGTAGTAGATGAAGCGGCCCTTGAGATCGACGGGCAGCTTTTCGCCGCGGTTGAGCATATCGCTCATCCTCTTATGCGCGGCATCGCGGCCGGTGAGCAGCTTGCCGGTGAGCAGCAAGACTTCGCCCGGCTTCCATGTGGCGGCTTCTTCTCGCGTAACGGTGTCGAGATTCACTCGGCGCGCGCCGGAAACGTCGTAGGTGAGTTTCGGCCATGCGTCGAGCGGAGGCGGATCGAGAAAGACCGGGCCGGAGCCGTCGAGCACGATGTGCGCGTGGCGCGTGGCGGCGCAGTTGGGGATCATGGCTACGGGCAGATTCGCCGCGTGCGCGGGCGTGTCGACAACTTTGACGTCGAGCACGGTGGTCAGGCCGCCCAATCCCTGCGCGCCGATGCCGAGGCGGTTTACTTTGTCGTACAGCTCGACGCGCAGTTTTTCGGCGGTGGTCTTTGGGCCGCGCGCTATGAGTTCCTGAATGTCGATGGGGTCCATGAGCGATTGCTTGGCGAGAAGCATGGCCTTTTCAGCAGTGCCGCCGATGCCGATGCCGAGTATTCCCGGCGGGCACCAGCCCGCGCCCATTGTCGGAACGGTTTTGAGAACCCAGTCGACGACCGAGTCGTTGGGATTAAGCATGACGAACTTTGATTTGGCTTCGCTGCCTCCGCCCTTGGCGGCGACGGTGACTTCGACGTTTGAGCCGCGGACCACTTCTACGAAAACTGCCGCCGGCGTGTTGTCTTTGGTGTTGATGCGCTTGCCTGCGGGATCAGACTGGAGGGATGCACGCAGCTTGTTGTCGGGATCGAGATAGGCGCGGCGAACGCCGGCGTCAACCATTTGCTGCAGGTCAAGAAGTTCTTCGCCGGGCGCCGGTTCGAAGCGCACGTCCATGCCTAATTTGACGAAGGCGTTCACGATGCCCGTGTCCTGGCAGACGGGTCGATGGCCCTCGTAGCACATGCGGCTGTTGATGAGAATCTGCGCCATGGCATCGCGCGCGGCGGGCGACTGCTCGCGCTCATAGGCCTGGGCGAGCGCGCGAATGTAGTCCTCGGGGTGGTAGTAGCTGATGTACTGCAACGCGCCCGCGACGCTCGAGATGAAATCTTCTTGGCGGATAACGGTCATGACGGCTCCCTGCATAGTCTAGGGTATTCGATGCCGCATGACAGTTGTAAACCGCAGGGCAACTGGGTACTGTCCTAATTTCATTGCCGCTCCTTCGGACGCTTGAATATGGCGTGATACATCCAAGGATTAGCGACTGAAATGTCCTGACAGTCCGGGGGAGAGGTGGATGGATATGCTGGCATTAGGGCGACGAGCTCCCACCCGCTTCGTCCCTCCATCTCCAGCCTGAATCGGATGATGTCAGAACTCTTCGCTGCGCTGGAGAGAGGAGTTCCTGTGACGGTTTCACGGATGAGTGCATCCGGCATGGTTTCATATTCCGTGTTGAACGTGATGACGCGGTATTCCCAGATCATTCCAAAATCCTCAACTTTCCACTGCGGCAGCTAAGGTGCTACGAATCCACTGCGAGACGGACTGATTCCCGGTTTTGGCCTTGGTTCTGATGGCCTTCCGCTCATCTGGCGTGACGCGGACGCGGAGCATGACAGCTTTGGCGTTCCCCTTGGGCAGCGCAGGCCTTCCGGGTTTTTTAGGCTTCGGCTGCTTCGGCATCTCTCAACTCCTGCATGATTGCGACACGTAAGACCGGATGCTGGAGCCTTCGGCCAGAGCAACGATTACCGCGATTTCCTTATCCGTGTTGAGTGCGTTTGCCATACCATCTCCTGATGTATTTAATGTACCCCAACAATTAGATTGTGTCAATGGGTTTTTGGGGTGCAATTTGTGAATCATGCTGAAACGATGGGCGATATTCGGGATGCTGTTGGTCATATTCTGCGCCGATGGCTGTACGAATCGGATTCAGGCAAAAGACAACCGTCAAAAGCAAGCCGCGCCAATCTCGACAATTCCGCAGCAGCAGCGCAGCGGCGCACCATTCAATGGCGATCAGCAAAAAGATGTTCACGCCGATGTAAAGATCGTTAATCTCCCAGAGAAGGACTTTTACGACAAGGCTCCGGTGTGGGTTAACCTCGCCCTCGTATTGGCTGCGCTCCTGACGCTGTGGACAATCAAGCGCCAAGCGGATTTGATGAAAGAGCAAAGCGACCTGACCACCGAGATGAACAGGGCGAAACTGAGAATCGAACTGGACCCCTTTCAGGCCGTGCCGGACCAATCCGAGATCTATAACATTCATGGTCGCGTCTCTATTTACGGGAATTCGGAGGCCTTCATCACAAGAAGTGAAATCTACGCCAGCATTGGTCCGGGGGGGGCATATTTAACCCATTGCCCGAATGGTCGTGGGGCATCCATTCCTTGCCCGAGGTAATCAAAGCTCACGCCGATCCTATTTCTTTTACAACAATGGTGATCGCCGACGACGGCCCCGCCAATGCAAATGAAATTCTTCCAGTTAGCCGAGCCGAGGCCGAAATTCATGTCATGGTCAAGATTGAATTCAGGGACGCCTATAGGAGAGATTGGGAGCTGCGCTTGCGACGACGATTTAAGTTTCTCTGGAATTTGGCCGACTACCCCGAGCCTCTTGGAAACTGGGAGAATAGTGGCCCATCCAACGACAACGGCGAGTACAGAATAAAGAAGCCACCTTTTCTTCCCATAGTTTGGTTGCGTTTGCGTTATTGCTGGCGTTCTCGCGGTGGCCGTCGCATTCCTAGGCCAAATTAGGACACTGCCGGCAACTGCTCGGGGACGCGCCGCCTGGTTTGCGGCTGGGTTTGGGATCAGTTTGCGGATCAGCTTGCGGCGTTGGCGCGGCCAGCAATGGGAACGCTCAACTGCTGGCGCAGGCTGCCGGCCAGATCGGCGACCACGCGCAGGCGATCGGCCGCAGGACCCGGAACCTGATTGCCGCTGAGAGCCAACTGCGAGTGCAGCAGCAGCCCGGCGACCGTGGACTTGAGTTCGGCTTCAATGGCGGCGGCGGCGGCGCGGCGAGCCACGGCCTGTTCGCGTTCGCGGCGATGCAGCGCAGAGCGAATCTCGCGCACCAGGCGCGGCGCTCCCGAGACGGCGAAGTTGATCTGGAGCGGAATAGCCAAACCGGCGTTCTCGCAGATGCGGTCGGCGGCGGCAGGGTCGCACTCGGCCAGAGTTTCGTCAATCACAACGCCGAGGAATTCGGTTTTGCGCAGCGCAGCCAGCGCCGCGCGGCGGCCCTCGGCTACTTCAACTTCCATGCCCAGTTGCTCGCCTACCGTGGCGGCGCAGTTGCGCGCGCCTTCGATTCCGGTCACCAAAAGAATGCTCATGTGAATCTCCTTGTTGCAGCTCTCAGCCGTCAGCTATCAGCTTTTAGCTTTTCGATTCCTGATTTCGTCTTGATTTTGATTTCGTTTTGATTTGGGCGTTGGGCCAATGTCTGCCGCGAACGCCGATCTCGCGCAAATCGCCTGACAGCTGAAAGCTGAGAGCTAAAAGCTGCTTCCTCACTCTTCGTTCGGCGGCCCGGCGATGCCGTACTCTTTCAGCTTTCGGTAGAGCGTGGTCTTGCCGATGCCGAGCAGCCTGGCCGCCTGCAGTTTGTCGCCATTGAGGGTGTGGATGGCGCTCAAGATTGCGTCGCGCTCGAGCGCCGCCAGCGGCTTCACGTCCGGCACGCCGGGAGCCGAGGCCTCTTCAAGGACGCCGGCGCGGCGCGCATCGATATCCTGCTGGAGCCCCTGCTGCTGCAATTGCGTAGGCAGGTCGCAGAGCCTCAGCACCGGTCCCGAGGAAAGCGCGGTGGCCCGGTCAAGGGAGTTCTCCAGTTCCCGCACGTTGCCCGGCCAGTCATGGCGCATCATGGTGCGCAGCGCCTCGTCGCTCAGCGTGAACTTGCGGTTGTGCTCGCGGCTGATGCGGTCGAGAAAATGCGCGGCCAGCAGCGGAATGTCCTCGCGTCGATCGCGCAGGGACGGCAGGCGCAGGTTGACCACGTTGAGCCGGTAAAAGAGATCCTTGCGGAAGGTGCCGTTTTCGACCATCACACCGAGGTCGCGATTAGTTGCGGCCACGATGCGCGCCTTGATGGGCACGCGATGTGTGGCCCCCACCGGCCGCACTTCTTTTTCCTGCAGCGCGCGCAGGAGCTTGGCCTGCAGGTCGAGCGAAAGCTCGCCGATCTCGTCAAGAAAAACCGTGCCGCCCTCGGCGGAGATCAGCAGGCCATCCTTGGAGCGATTGGCCCCGGTGAACGCGCCCTTCACATAGCCGAACAGCTCGCTCTCGATCAGCGTGGGCACAAGCGAGCCGCAGTCGACAGGCAGAAAAGGCTTCTGCGAGTTGGGACCGTAGGCGTGGATGGTGCGCGCCACCAGCTCCTTGCCGGTGCCGCTCTCGCCGAGGATCAGAACGGGGTGCGTGCTCTGGGCGACTTTGGAGAGGATGCGATAGATCTTCTCCATCTCGGGCGAGCGGCCGATCATGGAGCCCAGACCTTCGGAGAGATGCAGGCGCTCGCGCAACTGGCGCGTCGCGGTGTCGCTCATGTGCGCTTGCGCGGCACGGTCGAGCACGGTTGAGAGTTCGTCCATGGCGAAGGGCTTGGTCAAGTAGTCCGACGCGCCGCAGCGCATGGCCTCGACGGCCGCGTTCACCGAGCCGGTCGCCGTCATGGCGATCACCGAAGTGTCGGGGTAGAGCAACCTGACTTCGGAGACCAGTTCCAGGCCTTCATTCGATCCCGAGGGCAGATTGACCAGCAGAATGTCGGCAATGTGGGCCCGGAGCAGGCCGCGCGCCTGGGTGAGATCGCCCGTGTTCTCGACCGCGTAGCCAAGGCTCGCGGCAATCTCCGCGCAGGCCGAGCGCACCGCGCTGTCCGCGTCCACCACAAGCAGGCGCAGACGGATCGCCGAATCGGCAGGTTGTGGAATGAACTCCATCTCTCGTGTGTTGAAGACTGTATCCAGCATTCTATTCGCCTTTCGCATCTTTCGGAAAAACTGTTGGGAAAAACCTGAACTCGAAGTTCGGCGTCTTCGGCTAATTGCTGCCATTGATCTCACTGCTGCCGGCCAGAAAGCTCTCGCAGCCGGCGGCGCCTCAGCTCGCCTCGCGCAGCGGCAGTTCCAGCGCAAACCGCGCTCCGCCCTGCTCGCGATTGGCCGCGGTGATGCGGCCTCCCGCGCCTTCGACAATGGAGCGCGAGATGGTGAGGCCGAGGCCGCGATGGCCATGACCATGATGATTGGGGCCGTGATCATTGGGGGACCAGGCGCCCGGCGATCCCTGGGCGTGGCCTTCGCTCCTGCCGTGCGAAGTAAAGCCGGAGACAAAGATCGTTTCCTCTCGCTCGGCAGGGATGCCGGGGCCGTTGTCCTCGACAGTGAGGAGAAGGAAGCCAGCAACGCCCTGGTCATCCGCCTGGTCAGACGGCTGTTTAGGCGGCTGTTCGCGCAGGCCAATTTCGCGTAGACGAATGTCGATGCGCCCACCGGAGAGCATGGCTTCGGCCGAATTCTTGACCAGGTTCACGAGCACGCGTGTCAGGTCCTCTCCAGAGAGCCACACCGGCCTCGCGCAGCCCTCGGCGTGAACGGTGAGCACGATGGAGGGACCGGCCAGCGCCGCCAGAAGATTGCGGTTGACGGCCAGCTCGGCGGCCATGTTCGCGACCGGCACGGTGGGCAGCAGATCCCAGCGCCGGTTGGGGTTCGAAAAGGTTCCCGACTCTCTTTGAGTGCCGGTGGCGGCGGTCGCGGCTCGCGCCTGGTTCGCTGCTCCGAATTCCGCATCCCCGGCCAAGGCGGCTGGTTCCGGAGTCATTCGGCCCGAAGGCGTGTGGCCCGAAGCAAAATCAGCAACCAGGCCCGCAAAGGGGATCGCCAACTTTGCCACCGCCCGTGCGCCGATGTTCGCGCTCGCTTGCGCGCTGGTTAGGGCATTCGTTCGGTAATCGAGGGCAACGATCTTCTCCACCAGCCGGCGGCTGGCCGCGGCCACCAGCCGCAATTCCTGCCCATAGTGCATGAAGGGTGTGGCCAGGACCCCCGGCTCCTCAAGAAATTCGCAGTAGAGGCCAAGAGCCGTGACCATGTTCCGCGCGTCGTGCGCCACCTCAGTGAGGGTCTCCCTCTCGCTGCGTAACGTGGCCAAAGTCGCGGCCAAAGTTTCCGCGCGCATCAGGTCTGGGCTTCTCAGGTCTGGGCTTCTCAGATCTGGGCTTCTCAGATCTGGGCTTCTCAGATCTGGGCTTCTCCGGTCTGGGCTCATCAGGTTCGGACTCGTCCGGTTTGGGCTCGTCCGGTCTGGGCTCATCAGGTTCGGGCTCATCTGGTTTGGGCTCGTCCGGTTTGGGCTCGTCCGGATGCGCTTGGGAGCAATCCGGTCACCCTCATGCTTGCGGGCATCATCGCTTGCGGGGCCGGCCGTTTGAGCCTTCGGTTCATGTGTCGACCCATGTGTTGACCCATGTGTTGACTCAGGCACCGTTGTCGTCCCGATTGTGGCGGTCATCATTGCGACTGCGATTGCTGGACCGTCCGGTTTGTGTGCCTTCTCTCTGAAGCTGTCCGCCTGTTGCATATGCCGCTCCGTTTCCTGTCTTGGTATCGCTTTGTTTGTCGCTGTCCTTTTTCTGATTCCCGTCTTCTGATTCCCATTTTGCCGTCGTGCTTTTCCCCTTTTCATACACGTTGCGTGCCAAACCAGAACCCCCATTCCTAAGTTCCTGTTTATGGAAGGGATAGGTCCTCGATCAGCGGTAATCCACCGCGGGGCCAGTGCTAGTAAAAGTCCTGAATCGGAACAGGCTGCGCGTGGGCTTGTCGCAAAAGGCTTGTACTATCAATGAGCTGCGCGACGATTCCCCTTTCGGCACCTCAATATCGCCGATTCCCATTGCGGCACCGCTATGCCGCTGCATGACTCGCTTTTGGCGCCGCTCCCTTACAATCCGCTTATGAACGCAACTGAAATCACTACTGGGCCGGCAAGCGGAATCTCCCTTCGTCCCGGCGGAAGAAGCGCAGCGCAGCTTCGCCCGCTCACGCTGACGCCGGGCTATGTGCAGACTGCCGAAGGCTCGGTCCTCGTCTCGCTTGGCAATACCCGAGTCTTGACCAACGCAACCATTGAACAAGGAGTGCCGGGCTGGCTGCGCAACTCGGGTCGCGGCTGGGTGACGGCCGAGTACGCGATGCTGCCGCGATCGACCGTGACCAGGACACCGCGTGAGAGCGAGCGCGGCAAGATCGGCGGCCGCACGCACGAGATTCAGCGGCTGATCGGGAGGAGCCTGCGGTCGGTGATCGACATGCAGGCTCTGGGCGAACGAACCGTCATTCTCGACTGCGACGTAATTCAGGCCGATGGCGGCACGCGCACGGCGGCCATTACGGGCGCTGCCGTGGCCCTGGCTCTGGCTCTGAATGCTCTGGTGAAGGCGGGAACGATTAAGAAATCGCCGCTCAAACAGCTAATAGCGGCAACGTCTGTGGGATTTGTGGGTGGCGAAGCGCTGCTCGATCTCTGCTATGAAGAAGACTCGCAGGCAGAAGTGGACATGAACGTGGTCATGACCGCCGATGGAGGGCTCGTAGAGACGCAGGCGACCGCGGAAAAAGGTTCATACTCCCGCGCCGGGCTGAATGCGCTGCTCGACTTGGCGGAGGCCGGGCTGAAGGGGATTTTCTCGGCGCAGCGGGCGGTGCTGCAAGATGCAGGGACCAGGGATCAGGGGTCAGGGATCAGGGACTAGAGTTCGGGACGGCTTTTCGGCGGGTTCCCCCGGCTGCAAAATCTCGCCGCCACAAAATTTTCGCGTCAATCAGTCTTCTCCACGAATCTACTTTATCGAGTTGCCAATATCGCGAATTGCTAATTTTGCCACTTTGTATCCGGCAAGGAGAATCATCATGCCGACGAAGAAGATCGCTGCCCCTGCCGACCGCGAAGCGCCCCTGCGCCATCATCTGCTCGAGCTGCTGAACGGCGGGCACGCGCACGCGGACTTCGATGCCGCCGTCCGCAACGTTCCCGCGGCGCTGCGCGGCGAGCGGCCTAAAGACGCTGAACATTCGCCGTGGGAGATCCTGGAGCATCTGCGCATTGCGCAAGGTGACATTCTGGAGTTCTCGCGCGACCCCAGTCACAAATCGCCGGACTGGCCCAGCGGCTACTGGCCCGCGACGGCCGCGCCGCCTGACGATAATGCCTGGGACAAAAGTGTCCGTGCGTTTCGTCGCGAATTAAAACTGATGAGCGATCTGATCGCAAATCCAGGGACCGATCTGTTCGCGCGCATTCCGCACGGCAGCGGTCAGACCATCCTGCGCGAGGCGCTGCTCGTCGCCGACCACAACGCTTACCATTTGGGCGAGCTGGTGCTGGTACGGCGGCTGCTGGGGGCGTGGAAGGAATGAGACAGGGACCAAGGGACCGAGCCACCCCAGCGACGAGGACCTGTCGCCGGGGCCCCGGCAGGGAACAAGGGAACAAGAAAACACGGATCAGGGAATAGTGAAAGGGGAATAGGAAGTTAGATGCCTGCAATGGTCACTATCCAACGGCACGATTCGGGCCGGCCTTGAAAGCTGGTTATCTGCGCCTGTTCGTACGCAGATTATTTCCACTTGCCGATCTCTTGCCACCTCTTCAGTCTCTCGCTCGGTCCCTTGTTCCCTTGGTCCCTCGGTCCCTGCATTTGGGACGGGGTTTCAACTTTTTGCCGGCGCAGATCGTCTACGCAATCAGGCTTGGTGTCTCTCGCCATAGCCTTGCGCTCACCCTTTGAGGAGTAAGAACTTATGCGATTGGGAACGATAAAGCGCGGAACCGGGCTTGTGGCCTTGGCTGCGCTGCTCGCTGCTGTTACACCCCTGGTGGTTACATCCCAGACTCAGGCGCAAACGGCGCCCGCGCAGGCACAAGTCGCCCGGTACCTGGGAACCGTGACGGCAATCAACGGCGACACGCTTACTGTTAAAACCGACGCCGGGCAGCTGAATACGGTCGAGGTCCCTTCCACCGCGCAACTGAAGCGCATCGCGCCGGGACAGACCGATCTGAGCAAGGCCGAGCCGCTCGATTTCGCGAGCATCGCCGTCGGCGACCGTGTGCTGGTGAACCTCGATCCAAATGCGACGGGAAGTACGCCGCAGGCATTGCGCGTCATCGCCATCAAGCAGGCTGACGTGGCCCAGAAACAGCAGACCGAAGCCGCCCAGTGGAACCAGGGCGTGCACGGCCTGGTAAAGAGCGTCGATGCCGCTGCGGGCGTCATTCAAGTCAGCATGCGCGTGGGAGCGGCTACAAAAGAAGTCGCCGTAAATACCACCAGCTCCACGGTGCTCAAGCGCTACGCTCCCGGATCGGTGCGCTTCGATCAGGCACAGCCGGCGCCGATCGCCGCCATCCAGCCGGGCGACCAGTTGTGGGCGCGTGGAACAAAAAGCGCTGATGGTTCTTCGATCGCGGCCGATGGAATTGTTTCGGGCAGCTTCCTGAGTATTGCTGGCACGATTCTTTCGACCGACACCACTGCCTCCACGCTGACGGTAAAGGACCTGACCACCAAGAAGCCGGTGACGATTCGCTTCACTTCCGACGCGCAATTGCGGCGCCTCCCCGACACAATGGCCACGATTCTGGCCGCGCGGCTCAAGGGTGGGCAGGCGGGCGGCGGACAGGCGGGCGGTGGACAGGCGGGCGGTAGACCAGCTGGCGGTGGACAAGCAGGTGGACCAGGCGGCGGACCGGGTGCAGGCGGAGGCGCACCACGCAACTTCAACCAGGCAGGCGGCGGGGGACGAATGGACCTCGAGACCGTGCTCGAACGAGCGCCGGTGATCCAGCTTGCCAGTTTAGAGAAGGACGAAGCGGTGATGATCGTGGCCACCGAAGATTCTTCCGGCATAAGCGCGGTAAAGCTGCTGGCCGGAGTGGAACCGCTGCTCGAAGCTCCGCAGGCGCAGGATCTCCTCTCAAGCTGGAGCCTCAGCTCGGGCGATTCCGCGGCAGGTGTGGAGTAATCCCATCGGGTTTTCATTCGCAAGCAAACATACACAAGTGAGGAAATTTTGCCTTCAAAATCAAATTTATTCCTATCGCATTCCTTGTTCGCTTTCTTGACTTCCATGGTTGCCTTGGTGCTGACGTTTGGCGGCGCAGTAGCGCGGGCGCAGACCACGTCCGCGGCACCACCGGCGACGCAAGACCAGTCGGCGCCTGCTGCAACGCCGCCGCAAGCCGCGCCTGTTCCAGCGACACCGCCGGCGCCAGACTCCGGAGCGCAAACGGCTCCAAGTCCCGGGGCGCGGAATGCGCCAGAGGCAACCGGAACACTGCACGGCCACATCGAGGACCAGACGGGCGCGCTGATTCCCGGCGCACAGGTGACGGTGATGACGGCAGCCGGCAAGAATGTGGGCAACGCGGCCGCGGACGCAGCCGGCGGCTACCAGGTTCGCGGGCTCGCCGCGGGAAGCTACGTGATCGAGGCCAACTTCTCGGGCTTCGCGCCCTTCGTCTCCGCGCCAATTGCGCTGAACGCCGGAGAGACCAAGAACGTCGACATCAAAATGGCGGTCGAGGCCGCGCAGCAGCAGGTTGTGGTCACGGACGAAGGCGGCCCCACGGTGAGCACGGAAGCGAGCAGCAACGCGAGCTCCACGGTGCTCAAAGGCAGCGACCTCGATGCACTCTCCGACGATCCCGATGAGCTGTCGAATGAGCTGAGCGCGCTCGCCGGTCCCTCGGCAGGCCCCAACGGTGGGCAGATTTATATTGATGGGTTTACCGGCGGGCAACTGCCGCCCAAGTCGGCCATCCGCGAGATTCGCATCAATCAGAATCCATTTTCCGCCGAGTTCGACAAGATCGGCTACGGGCGCATTGAGATTCTCACCAAGCCGGGAACCGACACCCTGCACGGGCGAGTTTACAGCCAGGGGAATGACAACGTCTTCAACACCGGCAATCCGTTTACCACCGAGTTGCCTTCTTACTACAGCTTCCAGTACAACGGCACGCTGAGCGGCGCGCTCTCTAAATGGGCGTCGTTTTTTGTCAGCGTGGAGCAGCGCGATACGCAAACCGATAACGTGTATTCGATTCCCGGCGGCCCGGTATACGACGCGACCGCAAACACGTGGTCGATCAGCTCTGGCACGGTCGCGGGTAGCCTCTTCAGCCCGGCGAACCGCTTGGAGGTTTCGCCGCGCATCGATCTGGAATTGGGCCAGAAGAACACGCTCACAATGCGCTACCAATACGAACGCAACAATGTGAGCGGCTCGCTTGGCCAGACCTCGCTGCCATCCACATCGAGCACTGCCGACTCGCAAGAACACGACATACAACTGGACGATACACAGATCATCAGCGACCGCATCGTGAACGAGACGCGCTTCCAGTACACCAGGGGCATCTCGAGCTCCACGCCGGTGAGCACGTATCCGAGCTATGGAGTGCCCAGCGTGTTTTCCGCCGGCGGCGACGGGAGCCAGTCTTCCAGATCGCACAACGATCACTTTGAACTGCAGAACTTCATCACGCTAAGCGCCGGGAAACAGGCCATCAAAATCGGCACATGGCTGCGCGACGACCGGGAGGCGACTTCATCGGACAGAAACTTCAACGGCAGTTTCACCTTTCCGTCGGTTGCAGCCTTCGTTGACACGTGGAACGGCGTCGAAAGCGGTGAGTCGTTTGCCAGCATCGCAGCTGCCTGCCCGCCCACGCAAACGGGCGGATGCCTTCCGACGAAGCTGACCTACACCACCGGCCCAAACGCCTTCCAGGGGAACGTATTCAACGCCGCCGTCTACTTTCAGGACGATTGGACGCTGAACAAACTGCTCACGCTCTCCGGCGGGTTGCGCTGGGAGGGGCAGAACCACATCGGCGACCACAGCGACTGGGCTCCGCGCGTCGCGTTCGCCTACGCGCTCGACGGTCACAAGAAGGGCACCACTACCAAGACCGTTCTGCGCGGCGGATTCGGCTTCTTCTTCGACCGCTTCGAGACTGGAAGTCTGATGAACCTGGAGGAACTGAATGGCACCGCCAAGAGCCAGACGCAGATCACCATCGCCGATCCAAGCTGCTTCAACGGCGCCAGCCTGAGCGCGATCAGCGGCGGCGTGGCGTCGTGCGGCTTGGGTACGGCGGCGACCTCGGAGATCTATTCGCTCTCGCCCACCTATCGCTCGCCGTATCTCGAGCAGCTCGACGTAAGCCTGGAACACCAGGTGACCAAAGCGGCGACGGTGACATTCTCCTACATGCACACATCCGGTTTCCACCAACTTGTGGTACGCGATTCGAACGCGTATCTACCGGGAACATTTCAATACGGAAGCACAACGCTGACCGGTACGCGCCCTGATCCTTCACAGGGCATTGTGAAGCAGTATTTTCCAGAGGCGGTAATCAACGAGAACCAGGTCATTGTGAATTTCAATGCCCGCTTGTCGCCCAAAATCAGTCTGCTGGGCTTTTATGCGGGGAGCTGGGCAAACTCCGACGGCGGCGGCGGATCGAACCCATCGAACTCCTACAACCTGCGGCAGGATTACGGTCGCGCGGCGTTTGTCCGTCCGCAGATGGTATTCCTGATGGGCAACTTTACCGGCCCGTGGGCAATTACCTTCAATCCGTTTCTTATCGCTCAGGGGGGACAGCCGTATAACGTCACTTCGCCGTACGATCTGACCGGCGATGACTTCTTCAATGACCGGCCTTCGTACGCAGGTACGACGGCGTCGGCGAGCAACACTGTGCAAACCGAATTCGGCGCGCTCGATGTGGTTCCGCAGCCCGATGAAACACTCCTTCCCATTTCGCTTGGCAACAGCCCATCTTTGGTCGCGGTGAACCTGCGGGTCGGGCGGTCATTCGGAATCGGACCAAAAGTGGCGTCGGCGGGCGGGCCCCCGTTTGGTGGCGACGGACATGGCAGAGGCGGTGGCTTCGGCGGACCATTCGGCGGGGGTGGCGGGCGCGGCGGCATGTTCGGCGGTGGCCCCACGAACAACAAGAAATATTCGCTGAACTTCAACGTGCAGGCTCTGAACCTGTTCAACGACATCAATCGAGGCAAGCCGGTAGGAGGCATTCAGCCCACATTCAATTCGTCTACAGGACTTTATGGCGCGGGCGCGCAGTTCGGCAGATCAAGCGGCCTTGCCGGAAATATATTCTCGACCAGCTCGGCGGCGAGGCGTGTGTTTGTGCAGGCGGCGTTCCAGTTTTAGAAGCAGGGAACGAGAGACCGAGGGACCAAGGGACCAAGCAGGCTAGCCTCCAGCTAATAGCTCTCGACGCATGTTTATCGATCACCTGCGATTCTGGATCAGCGATTCATAGAGCGCCTCCCACGCGCCGGTGGTTGCGTCCATGCTGAAATGGCGCAGGATGCGTTCGCGCGCGGCGCGGCCGCGCACGGCGAGCACTTCCCTGCTCTGCCGCATGGTCTCTAACATCGCGTCGGCGAGCGCTCGTGAATCTTTCGCCGGAACCACCGCACCACCATCTCCGACGAGCTCGCGCACGCCGCCCACGCCGGTGACGACAACGGGCGTGGCCATGGACATGGCTTCGCCGACTGCGAGCGGCATCCCCTCCCAAGCTGAACCGGAAACGAATGCGTCGGCCGCGTCCAGCAACGCAGGCATGTCGCGGCGCAGGCCGAGCCAGCGAACAGTGCCGTCGATTTCGAATTCCTTCGCGAGCATTTCGAGCCGCGGTTTCTCATCGGCACGCGCGTCTCCGGCAACCCACAGCTGCGCTCCGGGTTTTTTCGCACGCACAGCCGCAAACGCGCGCAGCAGATTGGGATAATCTTTCGCGGGAGCGAGGCGGCCGACAGCAAGCCAGACGAATGTTGCGCTCCCTGTCGCGATTCCCATCTCCGCGCGCATCCTTTCCCTCCGCTCGGCCGAGGGAACAAAGCTGGCGACATCAATTCCATTCAAAATGACCTTGCATTTTCGCTGTGGTATTGCTTTGAGGCGCGTGAAGCGATCGGCTGCGGCCTGGCTCACGGCGACGGTGCGTGAACTCAATCCGTCAGTAAGCCGGTAGGCCAACATGCGGCCCCAGCCGCCCTCATAAACGTTATGCACGGTGGAGAGCACGACGACTTTCGGACCGAAGAAACATAGCAGACGAGCGAAGATGTTCGCGTGAAAGCAGTGGCTGTGCACCAGATCGGGCTGGAACTCGTGCAGAAACGCCCGGCCGCGAATGTACCCATTGAATACGCTGCGTGGCGATTTGCCCACATCGAGACGAATGGTGTGAAGGTTGGTTGGCCACTCTTCATCGAGGCGCGGCATCAGCACCAAGATTCGAACCGTGTGGCCGCGCGTGGCCATCCGCTCTGCGATAGCCAGCGCCTGCTTTTCTGCCCCGCCTACGCCGAGCGACGTGAGCAGGTAGACAATGCGCATGGGGCCCGACCTTACTTGACACGTCTATTTTTACTTGAAGATTGATTTCATCGATGATACCGCAGAGTGCGCTACTCTGGCCGGTCCGGAGAGGCGCAGGGCGATCGGTGTATCGAGGGCGAAGAGGCCGGGGCCGAGAATCATGATGAGCAGCGCGGCAAACCAGTAGTTATACGCGTCGGCGCCCTGGAACTTATCGGGATTGGAGAGGACACCGAGGAACGCGTCTTTTTCCGCAGCCCAGAAAGCGACAGTCATATTGATGAAGAGCAGCAGCGCGATGAGGCGCGTGCCCAAACCAACAGCGAGAAGAATTCCGCCGACAAATTCGAGAAGCGAGACAAACAGAGCGGTCTGGTGCGGCATGGGCAGGTTGAGCGACGCGAAGAATTGGCCCACGCGATCGAGGTGATGCAGCTTTGCCCATCCGTCGGTGGCGAACTGCCAGCCCCAGTAGAGCCGGATAGCGAGCAGCAGCGGACTCTTGAGCTTGCTGAGAAGCGTTCGCATCCCGCCATATCCGACGATGGCGGTTCTTGCGAGAGTGGACATAAAAACTTCCTCCGTGGAGCGAGTTGGCGGGAGAAGCAGCAGCGCGGTTCAAGTTGCGCAAATCAGGTCACGCAGATCAGGCCAGACATATCCAGCCCAACTCCGCCCAACTGCTGAACCATTGTTGCACGCGCTCGGGGCGCCGAAGACCGGGAATGCGCGAGCCTGCAAATCCGGCCTCAAGCGCTTCTCCCAGCGCGGATCCCCCGCGAAGCGCAACCAGCGTCTGAAATTCTTCGCGCGCGATGCGGCGGTAATAAACGGACAAGTCGACGCGATGGACGGCAAGCCATGTAGGCCGCGGTCGGAGAGATGGAATTGCAGCGGAGGCTGAATCATCCTCATGCGCAACTCCCGCTTCACTGGTCTGGCGTTTCTCACGTTGATGCAACTCGAGCACGAGGTCGTCGGCTGGGTAGCTAAGCGCGACCAGTTGGAGGCAGGGTTGCAAAGCGAGCTTCGATTCGCCTTGAAGCGCGGCGATCTGGCGCTGCGTGAGCGGATCGCGCTCCGGCGCATCGAAGGCTTCAACGAATGCCCACTCCATGCGTGCGAGATCGACCGCGAGCCGGTGACGGCGCCCGGCGTATTCGGGATGTGCGGTGAGCCACTGAGGGAGTTTCGATCCGAGATTGCGCAGCGTGAAGGAGCGGCTGGGATGCTCGGTGAGATAGGCGATGCTTAGCGCTTCAAAACGACGCTCTCTAACGAGAGTCCGGAGCGCGGGAAAATCTTCAGCCAATGCGCCGAGTATGCGATACCAGTATTGCCTGTTGTAGATTTCAAGGCGCTCGAAGGCTGTGAGACGCGAGTTGGGCGCGATGAACGAGGATGCGACAGCGGCCATCGGCCTGCCGTCGGGCGAGGTCTCGCGCATATTCTCGTCTTTGGTGAGCGGCTGCATCACGGCGGCGGCCATCTCGCGCTGGAGCGACTCTAAATTCATGGTCTCGTCTCGATTGGTAAATTGAGTTTTGTGCTGTCCCATCCTAGCCGCAAGAACAAAGACGCGGCGAGGGTGGGGCACCCGCTTTCGTGCGTCGTCTCGATTGCCAATTTGAGTTTCGTGGTATCCCACCCTATCCGCATCCGGCGCGGATGCGGATAGGATGGGGCAACCGAGTGAGTGGTCATTTCGCGGCTCCGACTACTTCTGTTGGAGACGGCTGCACATTTGGAGATGGCTGCACATTCTTCAATGCGGGTTCGAGATAGCGCTGGGCCTTCTTCGCTTCGGCGTGAACCTCATCGAAGCTGGGAATATGGTCGTCCCACTCGAGCAGCGTGGGCGTGGGCCCGGAGCGCTCGATGGCGCGCGCGTAAAGCTGCCAGACCGGATCGATCACCGGATGATCGTGCGTGTCAAGAATGTACTTTTCGTACTTTGAATGGCCGGCGATGTGAATCTGCGCTACGCGATGAGCCGGAATGGCATTCACGTAGTCAAGCGGATTGAACTCGTGATTCATGGCCGATACGTAGACGTTATTCACGTCGAAGAGAATGCCGCAATCGGCGCGCTCGACAACTTCGGTCAAGAACTCCCACTCCGTCATCTCGGAGCCGGTGAACGCGGCGTACGAACTCACATTCTCGACCGCGACAGGAATCTCGAGATAGTCCTGCACCATGCGCACACGCTCGACAGTGCGTTCTACCGCCTCCCATGTATAGGGCAGCGGCAACAGGTCGTGAGTATAGGTGCCGTCGACAGAACCCCAGCAGAGATGGTCGCTAAGCCAGGGAGTTTTGGTGCGGCGCACGAGTTGCTTCAGGCGCCTGAGATGCTCCGGATCGGGCGCGGTCACCGAGCCGAAGTACATCGACACGCCGTGCTGAACCACTCTGTATTGTTCGAGGATGCGATCAAGCGTGGCCAGCGGACGGCCAGCATCGATCATGTAATTTTCCGAGATGATCTCAAACCAATCGACGACCGGCTTGCGGGAAAAAATATGGGCGTAGTGAGGAATGCGCAGGCCGATGCCAACACCGTGGTCTTGAAACGCATTAAAGCGATTGCCGGGCATAGAAGGACAGGGAACAGGGACCAAGGGACCAAGGGAACGAGGAACCAGAGATCAAGGCTCCAGCGCGGTGGTCAGAAGATCAGTCGTCAGTGAACAGTGGCAGGCACATCTGAACGACGCGGAAAACTCGCGAACCAGGCGCGGACCACCGATCACTGACGACCGACCGGTGTTTTTAGGCGAGGCCTGGCATCTTGGAGCCGTCGGTGGCGCATCCACCCTTGCCCTTGCAACTGTTCTTGCCGGAGCAACCGTTGTCGCCGGACTTGCAGCCGCCCTGGCCTTTACAGTCATTCTTGCCTTTACAGGAGTGCTTGGCGGTGTCGACGTTCGAACCGCTGTAGCGCAAACCGGCCTGCATGATCTTGGCGGAGCTTGCGGTTGCGTTGGTTTGCGTGGCCGCGTGGGCGGCAACGGCGCAGCCGCCTGAAAGGCCGGCGAGCGCAGCTGACAGAATTACGGCATTGATCTGGTTCTTCATAGCGATCTTTACCTCATTTTTTGGGATGGGGCGGAGGTTGTCCGCGGGTTGGGGACGAGCAAGATGGTTAGCTTTTCCATCCCGCAGAATTCGGTGGTACGCAGCCTTGGATGTGCCTGCGCGGGAAAAGGTTACTGAGAAAACCACCGGGCAGGATGAATTTATCACTTCCCGGCGTAACCTGGCTGGCGCAATTGTCATCACATTGTCGATTGGGTGGAGCGCGATTGGCTGTGGCACGGCGGTTGCGCTAGTCTGGTTTGGCCGCGGGAAGTTTGGGCTAGAGTGCGCGCCTGCGTATACGGGAGGTTGATTGCAAAGCACAAAGGGATTTGGAGCAGTGTCGGGCGCGTCGGTGGTGTTTGCGCTGTTGCAGAGCTTGTGCACTGCGATTCTGACTATTAATGGCATCCGCATGGGGATTGGCGTTGCGGCGCTTGCCGCCAGCAGCATTGCCGCACCGCTGCTCTCGTTTCATCGCGATGCCATTCGCATTCCCATGCTGTCGATTGCGGTGATTGGGGCGGTGGTCAATCTTGCCGTGCTCGCGTGGGTGTGGCATTTGCGCGCGCGACCGGAAGCGCAATGGCGCAAGCAGGAGATCACGAAGAAGCAGCGCTGGTCGGAGCGGCTGCAAGTGGCCATGGCGATCGTCACGTTGCTTTTGGTCGGGCTTGAAATCTATGCGCATCCGATTGTGAATCATGGGGCGCCGGCGTTCTGAGGGCAGACGTGTTTTCTCCCACCCTTTCGTCCGCTGCGCGGCCGACAAGGATGGGGCAACCCAGGTTCGTGCTATGGTCCTGACACTTCCATTTCTTTTTCGAGCCGCTCATGCAGCCGCTCGCTGAATCCCGTGGGCAGTTCGAAGACGCGATCGTCGGCGTAGAGCACGACGACGTTGCGCGTGGAGTCGAGGACGGCCGAGCAGATCTCGCAGGTTTCAAGATGCTTGTCGATTTCGGCGCGCAGGTCGGCCGCCACCTCGCCGTCGATATAGGCGGAGATGTGTTCCCAGACGTGCTTGCAGTCGATTCTCATGCTGCTTCGCCTTGCCTCATCGTTTCTCGCCTTCTTGCCTCTTCTCGTCTCGCCCGGTCTCGTCTCGCCTCGTCTTGCCCCACCCAAACAAACCGCTGCGCTTTGGTGCAAATCCTTTCAACCGCGGCGCCAGGCTGCGCTGCAAAAGCGCCCGCGCCCGGTGAAGACGAACCTTTACCGCTCCCTCGGTGATGCCGAGTGCGGCAGCAGTCTCACTCACGTTCATCTCTTCGATGTCCCTGAGCAGCACGACGTTACGGTAAATCTCGGGCAGGCCGTCAATGGCCTGGCGCAACACGGCCGCCAATTCTTTTTGCTCCAGCGCCAGGCTCGGGACCTCCCGCCAACTGGTGAGGATGGCTGGCGTAAAGTCGCCGGCCTGGTCGTCGCTGAGCGCGTCGAGCGAGTCCTCGCGGCGCGATTCGGCCTTACGCAGCCGGCCCAGGCCCTCATTTCGTGCAATGGAAAGTGCCCAGGTGCGGAATTGCGATTCGCCGCGAAACAGGTGCAGGTTGCGGTAGATCTTCAGGACCGTCTCCTGCGCCGCGTCTTCGGCCTCGGCCTCATTGCGCACAATCGAAAACAGGAGAAAGTAAATGGGGCGTTCGCAGAGGCGGATCAGCTCGTGAAAAAGCTGCTTTTCGCCGGCCAGAATGCGGCGTATACAGTCCGCCTCGGCCTCCGGATTGGGTGCGTTCTTCATCTTGCCTGGGGCCCTGGGGGCTAGTCTGCGGCGCGTTGACCTGCGTCTCAGAAAGAACTATATCGTGATTGGGGCCTATGCCTTTTGGCTGCCTGGCCCAGGCCTTTGAGGCTCCTGGTCACCTGGATCACCGTCTTTTTTTTGCCTCATCAAAAAGAATCCTTGCAAAAAACTCACCATTTGGGCTGTACAATCCCCTCACGAGGAGTCTTATGGCCGGAGATATGCAAATTACGTGCAGCGACTGCGGGCAGGATTTTACCTTCAGCTCTGCCGATCAACAGTTTTTTCAGGAACGCGGATACTCGACCCCAAAGCGATGCAAACCTTGCCGCCAGGCAAAGAAGAACGATCAAGGGGGATCTGGCCACCGTTCGGCTCCTTCACAGGGAACCCCTGTGATTTGTTCGGGTTGTGGCCAGCCCACCACCGTGCCTTTTGAACCGCGTGGCGACCGCCCGGTGTATTGCCGGGATTGCTACACGGCGCGTAAGGGCACTGGCGGCGGCGGACGCGGGCGCTAGAGCGGGGTTGGCGCTTGCCGGTTTCCCCGGTTGAGCAGACTACTCCCGACAACGGACTGATTGTGTCTGCACGGTTGCGGCATCGTAAGAAGACGCCTGCGCGAGTGGATTTGTGTCTTCTTACGAGCCGAACCGGCTGCGCTGGGGCGTCCCAATGCCGGGCGTTGCCTGCCGATCGTCTTGTGTTCCTTTTGTGTTCCTTCCCGGCTTCGTTTGCTTCGTCCGGGTTGAATTAGACTCGTCCCTGGTCGCCACGGCTAGTAATAGCGGTGGTCTGTCTAATTTTAGCGGTGATCTGTTTTGACCAGCCCGCACCACGCTGCTGAGGCAAGATGACTGGGTATGTTCGGCTCATGAGCGCACAGCCAATTGAAGTTGGACAGATGTCTCTACGCTGGATAAACTAGCAGTCACGGACCCCCCTCAAAATCCGTGTACATAAGGAAACTTTCCAAGGCCATGTCCTCTCAGCTCTCGTTCACCGGATTCGCCTGGAAAAACCTAAGGCGCCGGCGCCTCAGAACACTGCTGACCCTGTGCGGGATTACGATGGGGATAGGGGCATTTGTAGCATTGGTAGGATTTTCGCGCTCCTTTGAACACGAATGGCTGCGACTCTATCAGAGTTCCGGCACTGACATCGCCGTCTTGCAATCGAGCATGTTCAATAGCTCTATTGATGAGTCGCTGGGCCCCAGAATCAAGGCTCTTCCCCAGGTGGCCGCGGTTGCGCCGCTGGTCTTCAATCTCATCGATCTCACACCGGACGTGAATGCGCTGGTCTACGGATGGCAAGCCGATTCGTACGAGATTGACTCACTTAAGTTCACTTCTGGTACCCGCTTTCGCGCCGGCCAGCCCGAGGTTGTGCTGGGCGATCTGCTGGCGCAAAACCTTAAAAAGAAGACCGGCGATACCCTGACTATTCTGGGCGAAACGTTCACGATCACGGGAGTGTTTCACGGGGGCACAGCTCTCGAAACAGGCGCGGTGATCATACCGCTCGATCAAATGCAGAACATCTCCAGCAGGCAAGGAAAAGTGACTGCGTTCCATGTGCGGCTTCGGCCTACGCCTGCGGGAGAATCGTACGAGCAGTACGTTGCGCAGGTGCAAAAGGAGATTGAAGTCCTCGATCCCGGCATCCGAGCTGAGGCTGCCGCGGAACGCGCCGGCAACAACCAGATTGTGGACATGGCCCACGCCGTGGCCTGGGGCACGTCATCGATTGCGCTGCTGATCGGGATTGTGGGCATTGCCAATACCATGGCAATGTCGGTTTTTGAGCGCACCCGCGAGATCGGAGTTCTGCGCGCGCTGGGATGGAAGGGGCGGCACGTGGTTCTGCTTATTCTTACCGAGGCAGGCGTTCTTGGCCTCGTCGGTGGCTTGCTTGGAATCCTTGTAGGATTGGGCGCCTTGTGGATCCTCTCCATCATGCCCCAGACTGCCAGCGTGGTTTCGTTGTCCATTTCGCCGGATCATCTGGTCGAGTCGCTTCTGATCGCCGTGGGCTCGGGGCTCGTCGCCGGAGCATATCCCGCGTGGCGCGCTTCGCGGCTTTCTCCAGTGGAGGCGTTGCGTTATGAGTAGCCCCATCCTCGAAGGCCGCACACTTGTAAAGAGCTATGACGACGGGCGCGTGGCGGCTTTGCGCGGCGTGGACCTCAAGATCGATGCCGGTGAGTACGTGACCATCAGCGGAGCCAGCGGAAGCGGAAAATCCACTTTGCTGCATATGCTGGGCGGCCTGGATTTGCCGTCGAGCGGCGATGTCCTTTTCCGTGGCGCGAAGCTGGGCACGGAAATGGATCTGGATACCTTCCGTTCCAGCCAGGTGGGATTCATCTTCCAGGCTTTTCATCTGCTGCCGACGCTGCGCGCGGTAGAAAATGTTCAAGTGGCAATGCTGGCGATCAAGGGGCGCGCCAATCATCGCGTAGAGCGCGCGTCGGCTCTGCTTGAAGAGATGGGCCTGAAGGATCGCATGCAGCATTTTCCGAACGAGCTATCGGCAGGGGAACGGCAGCGCGTGGCCATCGCCCGCGCCTTGGCCAACGAGCCGGCCATTCTGCTTGCCGACGAGCCTACGGGCAACCTGGACAGCGTGAACACAGGCCACATTATGGACATTCTGCGCGGCATCCGGGAGAACCGCGGCATGACCCTGGTGATTGTGACCCACGAGAATGACATCGCCTTGAGCGCGCCGCGCCACATTCGTATCCGCGATGGCAGAATCGAAGCATGAGAATCGCCCGAAGCATGAAAATCGCGCAAAGCATGAAGGGCCGGCATGCAGCCCGTTTCGCAGCACGGCATGCGGCCCGGTTTTCATTCCTGATAGCGGCACTGGCACCGGTGCTGTGGGCGCAAACAGCAAACGTCAACGATCTATTCGTCACGGAACGAAAGCAGATTGAGACGGCCGACTTTCGCGTCACTGGCCACCTGGTCGCGATCGACGCGACCGGAACGCGCGTGAACTATCCCATCACCATCAAGACGCATTGGTTTCCTGGAGTGCTGCGCGAGTTTGTCGATCTTGGGCAGCCGCCCTCGACGCACGATTCCTCGGGGCATGGCGATCTGCGCGAGCATATTCTTATAGAGATGCGCTTGAACGGCGAACATACGATCCAAATCATCCATCCCGGCGAAACGGTGGCTCATATACTGCCCTTTGAGAAGTGGGACACTCATCCGCTCGGCCCGGGATTCAACTACGAGGACTTCCTGGAGCAGCAGTACTTCTGGCCGGGACAAGCCTCTGAAGGCCAGGCAACATTCGGCGCGCGCAATTGCGACGTGGTCAAAAGCACGCCGGGGCCCGCCGATCGAACGCACTACTCGCAAGTCAAGACCTGGGTCGATCCCACGATCGACTTCCCTGTCTACGCGGAAAAGACAATCAAGGGATCCGGAACGGTGAAGGAATTCACGTCATACGGCGTGCGCCAGGAAGAGGGGCATTGGTTCGCGCACCAGGTGGAAATTAAAGTGCGCGGACAAGCCGGGTCGACATTGCTCATCTTTGACCGCGGCAGCGCCAAAGCAAAACTCTCGGCTGCAGATTTCAGCTCGGCCGCGCTCGCACACTTCTAGGAGACCGATGCACCTCGCCCTCTGGATTGTCGCCATTGCAGCAGTCTTGCTCGCGGCTGGTGTGTGCTACGAACTGATCGGCAGTTGGCGCGACCGGCGGCGATTTACCGGATCGGGGCGCTGGGTGACCATCGGCAACGGCGCGAAACTCTACATTTCTGAACTGGGAGCGGAAGCAGTAGCGGGCGAGCCCACGGTTATCTTTGAAGCCGGCATCGGCGCCACGCACCTGAACTGGTGCCACATTCAGGAGTCGATCGCTGGGTCTTCGCGCACCGTTTCTTACGATCGCTCGGGATTGGGCTGGAGCAGCCGCTGCCGCACTGCCCGCACTCCCGGAAACATTGCTGTCGAATTGCACCAGATGCTCGACCGCGCCGGGCTCAAGCCGCCTTTCATTCTGGTCGGGCATTCGTTTGGCGGGCTCGTCATGCGCCGCTACGCATCGCTTTATCGCGAACAGGTTGCCGGCGTTGTGCTCATCGATCCCATGCGTTCGGAACAATGGCCGCCATTCGATCCATCAAAACAATCTCAGATCGAACTGGGTTGCAGGCTGATTCGTTTTGCAATTCCTGTCGCTTCGTCCGGATTCGCGCGCCTGATGGTCAATTTGTTGTTCAGCCGCGCAAGCCATCTTTCCGACCGGATTGCCGGGGCCGCTGGCGCCCACAAACGCCACGTTCTGACGCGGCTCAAAACCGAAGTGAGAAAGATGCCTCGAAAAGTGTGGCCGGCCGTCGCGGCGCATTGGTCGCGCCCCGGATTCTATGCCGGAATCCGCAGCCATCTGAAGTCTATTCCGGACACCGTGACTGAGATGGGCGCGGCCGAGCCGATTCGTGAAATTCCGGTCACGGTGCTAACACCCGGCAACACTTCGCCACTCACTCAGGAACATCTGGACCGCATTGGAGACCGAACGCAACAGGTCTTCGCGCGAGAGAGCGAGCATTGGATCCATCTCGACGAGCCCGATCTGGTGCTCGACGCCATTCGCGCCATGGTGGCCGCCGCAGTGGCTGAAACCGCCGTCGCCAACTAGCGAAAAACAGGAAACAGGGAGTATTCAGTAGGGAGCAACCGGAAATCTCAAGCTCTCGGCGCGACGGTTCTTCTAATTCCTGTTCGCTGCCTTTACGAGATACGCACGCTTTTGCCGCGCGAAAGCACAGCGGCCTTGCGCCGGTCCTTGGACGCGTGGTCGATCTTCTTCCAGAAGCCGATGAAATAGTCGATCGCCGAAATCGTAGAAACGAGCACGGTAAAATAAATTGCCGCGATCGCATACCACTTGACCGGGATCGTAAGCACGCCGATCTGCCAATGATCCCATCGGTGCGCCAGGATGGCCAAAGTCACAGAGACGATCTGGACAACTGTCTTGAGTTTTCCCAGGTCGCTCGCCGTGACAGTGAACCCTTCAGACGAGGCGATCGAGCGAAGCCCGGAGATGAGAAACTCGCGGCCGACAATGACCACCACAATCCAAACCTTGACGACCTGCGGGTTGTAGGCGACCAGAGCAACAAAGGCCGCTGTGACCATGATTTTGTCGGCCAGCGGGTCGAGCAGCATGCCCATGGTGGTGATCTGGCCACGTTTGCGGGCGAGATACCCATCCAGGCCGTCGGTGATCGACGCCAGCACGAAGAGAATCGATGCAAATATCTCCTGCGCCCCGCTCGGTCCAGCCCAGGGAAAATGCGGCGACAATATCCAGAGGAACAGCGGGATCATCATGATCCGCGTCATCGTGATGGAGTTGGGGAGGTTCATCGATGATCCACTTCGGCCGCGCCACGCCTACTGGTTTCTGGTAGCGTGACACTATTATTGCACCGGCGACAATTCGGCGCGTCCGGCGAATGATTGCTTTTGGCTGGAACGCAGTGCCAAAACCGGCCGCACGCCCGTTTTTTACCGGTTGCAAAAGGTATGGCGAGAGAACCTGCGCTCTTGCCGCCATATTTGTTCCCTCGCGAACAACGCGTTACGCGTAAAAGCCCCGCTGCTTGATGGTGAATGCCACGCGGTCAACGGCCAGCATGTAGGCCGCGATGCGATTGTTCACGTCGTGCGCATCGGCGTAGCGCACCACATCGTCAAAGCTGTTGCGCAGGATCGATTCCAGCTGCTCGTTCACGGCTGATTCCTTCCAGAAGAATCCCTGGCGATCCTGCACCCACTCAAAGTAACTGGCCGTGACGCCGCCGGCGTTGGCCAGAATGTCGGGCACAATGAAGATGCGCTTCTCGGACAGGATATCGTCGGCTACGGCGGTGGTGGGCCCGTTCGCGCCCTCCACAATAATTCGTGCCTTTACCTTGTCAGCATTGCGGCTGGTGATCACATTTTCCGTTGCGGCGGGAATGAGAATCTCACATTCCGCGAGAAGCAGTTCTTCGCTGGGCATGGCCTCGGCGCCGCGGAAACCCAGAATCGTTTCATTGCGATATTTGTACTCAAGCAGTTGATGAATATCGATGCCGGCAGAGTTGTATAAGCCGCCATCGCGCTCTGCGACGCCGACAATCTTGTATCCCCGCTCCAGCAACAGGCGCGCGGCATTCGATCCCACGTTGCCAAATCCCTGAATGATGACGCGACAGCCCTCGACGTCCATGTCCAGGTGGCGCAAGCTCTCGTTGCATACCACCAGTACTCCTCGTCCCGTGGCTTCCAAACGTCCTTGTGACCCGCCAACATTCAGCGGCTTGCCGGTAACCACGCTGGTCACAGTCCGGCGCATGTGCATGGAGTAGGTGTCCATGATCCATGCCATAGTCTGTTCGTCGGTGCCCACGTCCGGCGCGGGAATGTCCTTCTCCGGACCAATGAACTCGATGATCTCGGATGTGTAGCGCCGCGTCATGCGCTCCAGCTCGCCCTTGCTCATGCTGTGCGGATCGCAGATAATGCCGCCTTTGGCGCCGCCAAAAGGAATATTCACAACCGCGCACTTCCAGGTCATCCAGCTCGCCAGCGCGCGCACCTCGTCCAGCGTCACCTCGGGCGAGTAGCGGATTCCTCCCTTGCACGGCCCGCGCGCCATGGAGTGCTGCACACGGAAGCCCGTGAATACTTCGACCGAGCCATTGTCGCGAGCCACCGGAAAATGAACGATCACTTCCCGCGACGGCATGCGCAGCACCTTCCACAATCCCTCATCGAGATTCAGCTTGCGCGCGGCGAAATCGAAGCGCGCGCTTTGCGCCTCCCATGGATTGATCTCCTGATCCAACGTGACGCTGCTATCTCCGGTTGTCATATCGGTCTCCGTTTCGCGCCGCTGCCATGGTCCGGCGGATGCGGAATTTAGTCCCGCCTCTCAAGAATATAGTCGAGGCCGCGATCCGCGCTCCGACGAATTGCCGAGATTGACATGTGCAGCACATGCAACTATGCTCAGAGCATGGCAAAGATGATTCAAGTCCGGAACGTCCCCGAAGCTCTTCACCGCACTCTCAAGGTGAGGGCTTCGACAGTGGGAATGTCACTTTCCGATTATTTGCTCGGGGAGTTTCGGGAAATCGCGGAGCGTCCCACGCTCGCCGAGTTACGCGAGCGCCTGCATTCGCGCAAACCGCTCTCCGCCGCGCTGGATACTCCGGCTCTTTTGCGCGAGGCGCGCGCGGAACGATGATTGTCCTCGACGCCTCGGCGGCAATCGACTGGCTGCTCCAAACCCCTGCCGGAAAGCGTATCGAGCAGCGAATTTTTGTCCGCAGGGAAACTCTGCATACCCTGCATTTGCTCGATGTGGAATTTGTACAAGTCCTGCGGCGCCTTGTCCGCAACGGAACCTTGGCAGGCAGGCGCGCTGAGGAGGCAGTAGAGGATCTGGGCGCACTGAACATTGCCCGCTATCCCCCCGTAGTACTGCACAAGCGCATCTGGCGGCTTAGGCAGAATCTGAGCGCTTACGATGCAGCGTACGTCGCGCTCGCCGAAGAGTTGAACGCTCCTTTGATTACACGGGACCGGCGAATTGCCACGGCTCCCGGCCATTTGGCCTCGGTTGAGGTTTTCTGAGCGGTTGGCCGTCGGCTGCACCATGGTAATCGCAGGGCTCGCCGCGCACCAACAGCTAGAATGAAGCTGTGAAAGCCGCATCGCGATCCGCCCAGCCCAGCCGCAAAGAATTTCTGGACCTTGCCCGGACGCACACCCTTGTGCCCGTATGCCGCACCCTGATGGCCGACCTGGAAACGCCGGTCTCAGCCTTTTTGCGCGCGGCGTGGACGGAGCGCGAGTGCTTTCTGCTGGAGTCTGTCGAAGGTGGCGAGCAGGTCGGTCGCTACACCTTCATCGGCCTTACGCCGTTCAAGCGCATCGTGGCGCGGGGGCGCCAGATCGTCGTCACCGAAGGCCGCAAGACCACGAGAATTGAAGGCGACATCTTTGCCCTTCTGCGCGATGCGCTCGCCGGCCACAAACCCGCGCGCATTCAGGGACTGCCCCCGTTCACGGCCGGCGCTGTTGGTTTTTTTGCGTACGATGCAGTGCGCCAGATCGAGCGCCTGCCGACACTCGCAAAAGACGAGTTGCGTGTTCCCGACGCAATTATGCTTTTTTTCGACGAAGTACTGGCCTTCGACCACGTGCGCAAAGAGATCATGCTCGTGGTCACGGCGGATGTGTCGAAGGGCGCTGCCGCTACGGCTTACGGTCGCGCCGTCAAGCGTCTTGACCGGCTGGAGACGCGCCTCGCGGAGCCGCTTCCGGATTTGAACAGAATAAGGCCGCGCCGACTTTCGAAGCTCAAGGTAAAGCATCGCACCGCGAAGAAAGATTATCTGGCCGCTGTCGAGCGCACCAAAGAGTACATTCGCGCGGGCGATGCTTTTCAAGTGGTGGTATCGCAGCGGCTCGACGTTGAGCCCGGTGTAGACAGCTTCCAGGTTTACCGCGCCCTGCGCACCGTGAATCCCAGCCCGTATATGTTCTTCTTGCGTTTCGCGCCGGAGGGCCCGCTGGGCGGGGCTCCAGTTTCTTCGGCGAAACATTCGTCCAAAAAGCCCAAGGATTCGGAAAACAGGCTGGAGCTGGCGGGGTCGTCACCTGAGCTGCTGGTGCGCGTACACGAGGGCAAGGTGGAATACCGGCCGATTGCCGGCTCACGCCCCCGCGGCGCTACCGAGGCCAAAGACGACGCGCTCGCTGCGGAGATGCTCCACGACGAGAAAGAACGCGCGGAGCACGTGATGCTCGTCGATCTGGGCCGCAATGACGTGGGCCGCGTGAGCCGCTTTGGCAGCGTAAAGGTTGACAAGCTGATGTTCGTCGAGCGCTACAGCCACATCATGCACATCGTGAGCTCGATTGAAGGCAAGTTGCGTCCGGAGCTCACCGCAGTCGATGCTTTGCGGGCGTGCTTCCCTGCCGGCACGCTCTCGGGCGCGCCCAAAGTTCGCGCTATGGAGATCATTGAAGAGCTCGAGCCCGCGCGGCGCGGCACCTACGGCGGGGCGGTTCTCTACGCAGATTTCTCCGGCAATCTCGACTCCTGCATCGCTATTCGCTCCATGCTGTCGGTCGGCGGCAAAGGCTCGGTACAGGCCGGCGCGGGCATCGTCGCCGATTCCGTGCCCGAGCTCGAGCATGAGGAATCGCTCAACAAAGCGCAGGCGGTTTTGCGCGCAATTGAGCGCGCGAGAGAGATGTAGATGACTGCGGCAGGCGAGCGGTTTGCCGATCAACTCCCTGTTCGCTATTGCTTCCAGGCGGCAAGTCTCCAGAACGGAAAGCCGGACAGCCGTGCCGCTCCAATAAGGAAGACAAGCGCGAATATCGAAACCCCCGGCGCAATTGCCCATCGACCTTCCGCCACGTCCATGCAGGCATCCAGAATCTGGATGAGTCCAACCAGGACCATTAAATTACCGAGTGCGCGCCTGGCTCCAATCAGCAGAAGCGCCACAAGCATGAACGCGAGAGCCAGGTTGCGCGCAGCCAGGTATCCCGCGTAGATATGCACAGCGCCATTGATCTCGTCGTGCGGCGAAACCAGCATCGCCGGATGAACGAGCGCGATGATCGCACCCATCGCAGTGAGAGCAGCGCCAAGAATCACAATCGCGCTCAGCCACCATGCGATGCGTTGATTTGCTTGAGTACCTGGCGTTGCAATCGAACCCTTCCCGCCGTTCCATTTCGCCATGCCGGACCTCCACTAGAGCCTGTTATTAACTTTGCGTGAGTTGCCGCGCCAGATTAGTGAGCATGAGGATGGCGAAGGCGAGATAGTGGAGCGCTGCCAGGGTCTTGGCCA
>Ga0208357_1000148_pt1 | contig 54878 bp, 51 predicted proteins | sample NGESurdeep092012_6_FD_184487 | JGI IMG/M metagenome (GOLD analysis project Ga0208357, IMG submission 184487) | Arctic peat soil microbial communities from Barrow, Alaska - NGEE Surface sample F52-2 deep-092012 (SPAdes) | ecosystem: Environmental > Terrestrial > Soil > Wetlands > Peat ...
CACCAGGTCGACCTGGCTGACCTGCGCCAATTCGAAGGCTTCCTGGCCATCTCCCGCCTCAAGCACTTTGTAGCCGGCCCGGCTCAGCGTGAAGGCGACCATCTGTCGCAGCGACGCCGAATCGTCCACGGCGAGTATGGTCTTGCTCATCGTAAACCTCGAGTAGGGTGGTATGGGGGTCTAGAACAGTTCAACATCGCCAACGGTCATGTTGGTCTGGGTTACGGGATTACGTTCGAAACGCGCTCGCATATCGTCCAGATGTGATTTGACGTCCGCCACGGAGACCGCCTTGATGGGCGAGAGCGAAGGATCTGCAAGGTAAGGCGCAGTCATCTGGCTGCGCTGCGAACCGCTCACAAGCTTGGTCAAGGTCGCATCCATCGCATCGAGGCGTTGGCGGGCGTGATGGATCAGCTGCGACGCCATGTCCTGGAACTGGAGCGAGGCGACGGCGGCGGCGACGTTGCTCTCGACGTCCGACGCGATACGGGTAATCTGGTCCAGACCCAGAGCAATGGCCGAGTCGATGCCTTGAATGCCACTCATATGCATCTCGACATCCTTTTTGGCACGCATGGCAAAGGCCATGTCCTGGGTAGCCATTTCCTGGATGGTGTGTTCCACCCCCCGCGTCGCGCCGTGCATGGTGTCGACCTGCGTTCGGATTTGCTGGCTGAATTGATGTGTACGCTCCGACAGGCCGCGCACCTCTTCGGCCACGACTGCAAAGCCTCGTCCGGCTTCACCGGCCCGGGCCGCTTCAATCGCCGCATTGAGCGCCAAGAGATTGGTTTGGCGCGAAATCGCCTCGATTTCCCCCAAAATCCCCAAAACCGTCGTGATTTGCGCATTGACATCGCCGACGCGCGCGACCAGCGCATTGGCCTTGGCGCTGCTTTGCGTCGTGCTTTCGACGAAGCAGTGCAGTGTCTGGGTGGTCTCGCGAACGAAGTCTTCAATGCTCTGACCCTTGGCGTTGGGCTCTCCGCCGCGGGTCACTTGGACGGCCAAGGACTGTTGCTGCGTCGTCAGCGCATTCATGGCCTTGAAGCTGGCAATCAGGCCGCTGATTGCACTCGCCAACAGGTCACGCAACCGGTCGAGCTCGGCGCGGGCACAGTCGACCTGGTCACGGAATTCGTCCTGGCAATCACCGACAACTTGGATCAACCGGCTTCGTTCCTGGTTGTGCTCGGCCTGCCGCGACTCCATCCGTTGCGTCCAGACGCGGTTGGCAAACGAGTGGAGGTAAACCAGGGTCCCGATCCATCCTACGAGGATCACAACACTGCCGCCCACCATGACTGCGCCGATCGCCACAGTACCCGTCCGGGCTTCCAGCATGACGACGGCCACCAGTCCTGTCCAGATCACCGCGCACAATCCCATCTTTCTTAGCATCGCTTCCCCGCTGCGTTAACCTGAGACCTCGCGCCCAAATAGAATCCCGTGCAAGGCGCTGCCGATGAGTTATCGACCGGAGGGTGGGAAAGTTGAGGCCGGAAAAAGATCGGGAAATGGCCCCTATTTGACGCTTGGGCCCATGGCGTAAGTATTTATACCGGCCACAACCTATGACGCAGGTGCTAGCATGAGATCCGTGCCTCCAATTTGCGGGACGATCAAGCCCTTGCGTTTCATGCCGTTTTCCCGATAGAAGACTTTCCCGCCATGACAGCAACGCCTGGATCATCGCCGCCGCACGCAATTCAGATTTTGCTGATCGAGGACAACCAGGAGGACCGAGACCTTCTGGCGTTACATCTGCGCGAAAGCGCCCTCCCCTTCGAATTGAGTTGTGTGGCAAACCAATCCACGCTCGCGCACGCGCTGGCGCAAAAGCGCTGGGATATCGTCATATCGGATCATCGGCTGCCCGGCTTTAGCTCACGCGAAGCGTTGGCCATGGTGCGCGGACTCGATCCGGCACCGCCTTTCATACTGGTGTCGGGCCACATCGGCGAAGCGGCGGCGGTCGAAGCCCTGGTCGAAGGGGCGGTCGACTTCGTCAAGAAGGACAGCCTGTCGCGACTGGCGAGCGTCATCCGGCGCGTGCTACTCGCCACCGAACTGCGCGACAGCGTCCGCGCAACCGAGCTTGCGCTGCGCGCCAGCGAAAAACGCTTTCGTACGCTGACGGAGCTTTCGCCGGCGGGTATTTATCTGACCAACGCGCGCCAGGAGTGCGTGTACGTCAACGAACAATGGTGCGCCATTACCGCGCTTTCCGCCAAAGCCGCGCTGGGACGTGATTGGCGGGGCTGCCTGCAGATCGACTCGGACGACGCCGCACATCAGTCAACGTCGATTTTCGCTGAAGACCCCGAGCGCCCCCTGTCCTTCGAGTCCCGCATCACACGGGCCGAACACGGCGAAGTCTGGGTCATCGGTCAAATGCTGCCCCAGTTTGACAGCGATCAGAACCTGATCGGCCACGTCGGGGTCATCACCGACATCACCGAACGCAAGCACTCCGAATTGCAACTGGTTGAATCCGAGAAACGCCTGCGCGAGTTGTCTTCGCACATGGTCCAGATCGAAGAGAATCAGCGCGCCATGATCGCGCGTGAAATCCACGACGAAATCGGCAGTTCACTGACCGCGATCAAGATCGACCTCGCGTGGCTGAAAGACGAACTCGGACAGCAGTTCGATGCGCGCCCCGAACTCCAGACCAAGTTGCAGGATCTCGAAAAGTTGACCGACACGACTGCCGCAGTGAGCCGGCGCCTCATCAAAGCCTTACGACCCAGTATTCTCGATCATGGCATCGTGCCGGCCATCCAGTGGCAGCTGCTTGAATTCGAGCGGCGTTTTCGGGTACGCTGCCACTTCGAACCGCCCAAAGACGAGCCGCAATTGACAGAGGAGCAATCGGTCGCCGTGTTTCGCATCCTGCAAGAGGCCCTGAACAACGTTGCCAAACATTCCGGGGCCACTCAAGTGGAGGTTACGCTGTTCAAGCGCATCCGCGAACTCACGCTCGAGATCCGCGACAATGGTCGCGGCCTTAAGGGCGGCAAGGCCGAGCGACGGGGGTCCTTCGGCGTCATCGGGATGCGCGAGCGCATCGCCTCATTGGGGGGATGGCTCGAGATTGGGGGCGCAGAGGGACAAGGCGTTTCCATCATGATCGGCATTCCCCATGGCGCCACGAAACAATTGAGAAGAGCATGATCAGGGTCATCGTCGCAGACGACCACGCCATCGTGCGCAAGGGCCTGATCAGCATTCTTCAGGCATGCGGCGACCTGTGCTGCGTGGCTGAAGGCGCCAATGCGGTAGAGGCGATGCGGGCGGTACGCGAAACCGCCGCCGAAGTGCTGGTCCTGGATGTCTCGATGCCCGGCAAAGACGGTATCGAGGTTTTGAAGCAGGTCAAAAAGGAGCAACCTCGCCTTCCCGTTTTGATCCTCAGTTCCCATTCCGAAGATCAATATGCCATGCGCTCGATCAAGGCTGGGGCAGCCGGTTACCTGACGAAGGACAGCGCGCCGCAACAATTGGTCGCGGCGATTCGGCAGATCGCGTCAGGACGCAAATACATCACCCCCGAACTGGCCCAGACACTGGCCGATCATGTGGAGAGCCCCACAGAGGGGCCCATTCATGAGAGCCTGTCGGACCGAGAATTCCAGACGTTGAAATTGATCGGGGCCGGAAACTCTTTGACCCAGATCGCGCAGAAGCTCTGCCTGTCGGTGAAGACCGTCAGTGTCTACCGGGCGCGCCTGCTCGAGAAAATGCAAATGAAAAATAATGCCGAGCTGACGCGTTACGCAATCGAATCGCAGCTTGTCGATTAGCCGGGCGACCTATTTGATGTAGTTGAACAACGAGTTGCCCTGCACCTTTGCGAACGACTCTTCGGCGGCCGACAAAACCGTTTGCTGCTCTGCCAGATTGCTTGCCGCCTTGGCCATGTCCGTACTCTGCAATCCCGAAAGCGTGGTCGTGTCCTGCAAATCGGCAGCTGTATTGACCGAATTCAAGGCCGTCAATTCGTTTTCGCGTGTGCCCACGCCGGCCTGAACACTCGACACCTGGCTCATCGCCTGGTCGACGTTCTGGATGCTGGTGGCCAAGCTTCCCAGGGCGCCGCTACTGCTGGAAGACCCGCTGGACGGGGCCTGCAGCATGGTGATGGCTTGCTGAAGCGTGGTGAAGATACTTTGGTTTTGGCTCGGCCCCACGCTAAACGCGTCTCCATTGGAGGGTGTCCCTGAAATCGTGAACTTCACCCCATCAAAAGCGATGGCGCTGCCGCTGGTATAAGCATTGCCGCTGGTCGCAGGCGCAGCCACCGGTTGTCCGGTGGTGGTATCGGTGACCGCATAGGTCGTCTGTCCGGCCGCAACCGTAAACTGGATCGAATATTGATCCCCGGTCAGAGCCGACGGCGTCGTCACCTGTCCGGTATCGATCGAACCATTGCCCGTGTTGGTCTGTACCGCGCCGGTGACGAATACGCCGTTACCGCTGCGAATGCGCTGAAACACTTGATCGCCGCTCACGGTCGCGGGAATCTGCCGCGAGGCCGTGACCTGAATGGCACGCACCCCGTCATCGCCCGAGTACGTCACGCCCGTCGCAGTTTGCGAAAACGGGGCCGAAGCGGCCTGATAGCCGCCAAACAGGTAATTCCCTTGTGCGTCCTGCGTATTGGCCAGCCCGACCAATTGCCCCAGTTGGCTTTGCAGTTGCGCGGCGAGCGCGCTGCGATTGCTGGTGGTCAAGGTCCCATTGCCCGCCGACACCAGCGTGGTGCGCACATTTTGCAACACGCTGGTGACCTGACTTAAGGTGGAGTCGGTCTGGGTCAACAGGGTTTTCGCGACCGCTTGGTTGGAGGCGTACTGGGTGTTGACCGATTGCGCGTCCGTCGTCTGCAGAATCTGTGTTGCCGCGATAGGGTCGTCCGAGGGTGTATTGACCTTCTTGCCGGTCGATAGCGTCAGTTGCGTCTGGGCCAAAAGAGTCTGTGCCGACTCGATGCTGGCAATGCCTTGATCGTATTGGTTTAACGTACTGATGCGCATCTGGGGCTCCATTAAGGCATGTTCGCGAACAGCCCGATGATCGAGGCGAACATCGAATTTGCGGTGGCGATGGTTTGACTGGCCGCCTGATAGGCCTGCTGATACTTCAAGAGGTTGGCGGCTTCCTCGTCGAGATTGACGCCCGAACTCGAATCGACGGTCTGCTGCGCCTGGGTCAAAAGCCCGTCCTGTGCTTGACTGGTGGACTGCAATTCGGCCGTTTGTGAACCGATCTGACCCACCAGTTGCTGGTAGGCCCCGGACAGCGAAGCATTGCCCACGACCGACTTCGATTGAAGTCCGGCCAAGAGCAGCGCGTTGGTGTTATCCAAGGTGCCCGACGTATTCGGTCCGACCGATACCGTGTCCCCGTTGGACGGCGTGCCCGACAAACTCAAGCTCCATCCGTTAAAGGCGATCGGTGTATTCGGGCTGTAAGGTTGGCCGGCAGACAGAACCGTACCCGAGCCGGCATCGACCACGTCGTACGTTGTGGTTGCACCCACGACATGGAAAAGGATATTGATCGGCTGCTGCAGATTGACGTTCGTCGGCGGAGGTCCTACAACCGCCAGATTGGCCACCGAGGCACTGCCCACATTGGCGGCTCCCGGCATGGCGCGCACCGGCGCGGCGGCGGCAATGGCCCACGGATCCGAGGCGGTCAGCGCAAACTGAGTTGCCCCATTGACGGTGGGATCGATCGTGAAGCTGTCGCCATTGGCCATTCCAGCTGTCGCACTGAGCGTCACACCATCGACGGTCTGCGGCAGGCTCGCAAAGGACTGCTGAGACTGGTCCGACAGGTTGGTCACGACGTATTGGCCGGCCTCCTTTTGGAGGCGATAGTTGGCGGTGGTCAATTGGGTCGGATCGGTAATTGCCGCCGAGACCGTCGCCGTGCCGGTGTTTGAAGCGTTTGCCGTCACCTGCGTGCCGCCCGTCGAGAAGAGCGGTCCGCCAGGAGTGCCGTTCAGGGTCTGGCCGAGTTCGTTTTGCGCGTTCACCGCATCGGCCAGATTGATGGCGATGCGACCCAGTGCGTTCTGGGCCGGCACCAGCGACTGATCGCGAAAGGTCAGTAGGCCGCTGAGACTGCCGCCTTGCAGCTGGTTCGTGCCGATGAGCGCGGTGGCCGATCCCGACTGCACCGCCAGTTGAAGCCGGTTCGGATCCGCGGCCGAGGATACGGTCGTTAACGTATTCGTTGTATTGCCCAGTACCAGGGGCTGACCATTACCGATAAAAACGTTGAGCGAGCCATCGGACTGCGCGATCGTGGTTGCACCGATTTCGGAATTGAGTTGCTGCACCAAGGCGTCACGCTGATCCAGCAATGCATTGGGCTGTTGGCCCGTGGTGCCCCCGCTCGCCGTTGCGATCTTTTCATTGAGCGCGGCGAGCTGCTGCGCCTGCGAATTGACGGTGGTGATGCTTTGCGCGACCTGTTGGTTGACGTTGGCCGACATCTGTTGCAGTTGATCGCCCAGGCCATTGAAACTGTCGGCCAGGCTTTGCGCATCGGACAACATCGTTTGTCGGGTCGGCACATCCGACGGGTTGTTGGCCAGGGCTTGAGTCGCACTGAAGAACGTGTTCATCGCACTGTCCAAGCCACCCGATGAATTGCCCAGAAGGTTGTCGATTTGCTGGATCTGGCTGTAATTCGTATCCAGCTGGCTGCTCGCGGCCTGAGCTTGCACCAACTCCTGTTGCTGATATTGGTTGAACGAGCGTGTCACGGTCGTGACCTGGGTACCCTGACCGAGGTAGCCGCCCCCCGAGAAAATCGGGTCGGACGGCACTTGGATGATCGACTCCCGGGTATACCCGGGCGTGTTGACGTTCGAGATATTTTCGCTGGTCGTGTTCATCCCCGCCTGCGCCGCAGCCAGGCCGCTCAGTCCAATGCCGATCAGTCCAGTTGACATGGGGAATCCTAGAAGGGTCTATCGGCCACCCGGCGGCGAACTGTAGGCTCGGGCGTCATACCAGATTGCGCAGCGGACCGTTGATGACCTGCGCCAGTTTTTGGCCGTAACTCGGATCCGTCGCGTAACCGGAATGGGCGATTCCGGCGGCGAAGGCGACAGCGTCGTGGGCGACCTGCATGACATGCGCGTAGCGCGGACTGTTGGCAATCATCTTGGCGTAGTCCATGAACGATTCAGCATCGGACGCATAGGCGCGAAACTTCTGCACCACTTTTTGCGCGACGCCGTTGATATATTCGGTCGTGACCGATTCCACCGTAGGACCGGTCCAGCTTGCCGTCGCCTTGATCCCGAACAAGTTGTGGCTGCCGTTGCCTTGGGCATCGCGCGCTTCGTGCTTGCCCCACCCGCTCTCCAATGCCGCCTGGCCCAAAATCACCTTGGCCGGGATGCCACTGGCCTGACTGGCCGCGATCGCAGCGCTCTTGTACTTATCGACGAAATTGACGTGGATCGCGGAGGGTGTGCCAGCTGCGGCTTTAGGGCTTAACGCTTTATGGTACGGCAGGCCCGACTGTTCGATGGCATGTAAGGGAAGCGCAGCTTGCGCGGCGGCCTTCAACGAGATCGGTGTGGCGCCGGTGCCCGGGGCGACCGTCGTGACCTTGGGCCGGTTCAGTTGTTTTTCCAAGGCGCTGGCCAGGCCGATGCCTTTGCCGGCGGCCAGGTTCTGCGCGATCTGATTGTCAAACATACTGGTGGCCATCTTGACTTCATCATTGTTTAGCGGATCTCCCTCCGGCAACGCGGCGCGCATGTTCTTTAGCATCATGGACAGGAACAATCCCTCAAACTGCTGCGCCACCTTATGGTTGGCACCGGGAGTGCCCGCCTCTACGCTGCGCCGCATATCATTTAAGGCATTGACGTCGAGCGCGTTACTTGCATCCAAAATCGACATGGTCTGGGTCCGCGATAAAGAGGGTCGTCAGATGACTTCGAGGTCGGCCCGAAGCGCACCCGCTGCCTTGAGCGCTTGCAGGATGGCCAGGAGGTCTTGGGGTGTGGCGCCAATCGCGTTCAACGCTTTGACCACGTCGGTCAGCTTCGCGCTTTCGGGCAATGGCATGATTTGCCCTTTCTCGACACGGATTTGCACCTGCGCATTGTTGACGACAGCGGTCTGTCCTTGCGAGAACGGCCCGGGCTGGCTCACACTGGCCTGATTGGTAATGGTCACCGACAGGTTGCCATGCGCCACGGCACTAGGCTCGAGCGTGACGGCCTGGTTCATGACCACCGAGCCGGTGCGCGCATTGATGATGACCTTGGCCGCCGGCATGGGAAGGGTCACTTCCAGATCGACAATACTCGCCAGAAAAGCAAGCCGCTCGGTGGTGCCTTGCGGCGAACGCACCTGGATGACCCGTGAATCGATCGGCCGCGCCACGCCGGGAGCGGCGCGATTGATCGCGTCAGCCACCGCCTCCACGTCGGCCACATCGCTGGTCTGCAGTTCCAGGTTGACGTAATCCCCTTGGCCGATGGTGCTGGCCACGGCGCGTTCGACGGTCGCGCCGTCGGGAATCCGGCCGGCGTTTAACTGGTTGATCTGGACCTTGCTCCCGGCGGCCGATGCGCCCGCGCCGGCGATGACGAGGTTACCCTGCGACATGGCGTAGACCTGGCCGTCGGCCCCCTTCAAAGGCGTGAGCAAGAGGGTGCCGCCGCGTAAACTCTTCGCGTTGCCCATCGAGGACACCGTGACGTCGAGCGGTTGTCCGGGGCGGGCAAATGCCGGTAGCGAGGCCGTAACCATGACTGCTGCGACATTTTTCAGTTGCAGGTTGGTCCCCGGCGGAAGATTGACGCCCATTTGCGACAGCATCGAGGACAGCGCCTGCACCGTAAAGGGTGTCTGCGTCGTCTGGTCGCCCGTGCCATCTAGCCCCACCACCAGCCCGTAGCCGACCAACTGGTTTGGGCGCACGCCCTGAATTTCGACCAGATCCTTGACGCGTTCCGCGCGGGCTGCCGTCAACGGACAGAGGCAGGCACCGGTCAGTAGACCAATGCCGAGGAGCCGCAGGGTGTGTGAAAAACGTTGCACGATGATTTCCTCAGAAAGGCAGCACGGTCAAGAAAAAGCGTGACAGCCAACCCATCGTCTGGGCCTCGTCGATATAGCCGGTGCCGCGATATTCGATGCGCGCGTCGGCAACCTGAGTCGATGACACCGTATTGCCGTTGACGATCGTCGTCGGATTGACCACACCCGAGAAGCGGATGAATTCGGACCCTTGATTGATGCCGATCTGACGCTCACCGCTGACGACGAGGTTGTTGTTCGCCAACACCTTGATGACGGTGACCGTAATGGTGCCGGTAAAGAGATTGCTGCTGGAGCTGTCCCCCTTGCCGGAGAACTGGGATGCCGAGTTCCCCGCCACAGACAAGCCTTGCAGGGTCTTGAATGGCAAGCCATGCACAATCGGCACGGAAGCCGTCGTCGCCTGGGTCTTTTGCGCATCGCTCGCGGATTGCTTGGATGCGTTGATCTGCTCGTTCAACACGATCGTGATCGTGTCGCCGATGTTGCGCGCGCGTGGATCCTCGAACAGCGGCCGGTAGCTCGCCTGCTGATAGATCGCGCCATCGGCCATGCCTGGAGCCGGAGGCGGAACAGCAACCGGCGTCGCCGTCATCGGCTGTGCAATCTGCACGGTGCGAAACATCGAACTGCAGCCCGAACACAGTACGGCCGCGCACGCGAGTCCGATCAGTGAGGATAGTTTCATGGCGAGATCTCGACAAATGATTACAGCTGGGTCAGGGCTTGCAGCATCTGATCCGAAGTCGTGATCGCCTTCGAATTCAATTCATAGGCGCGCTGGGTCTGGATCATGTTCACCAGCTGTTCGGCGACATCGACGTTGGACGTCTCGATGTAGCCCTGATTCAGGGTGCCGATCCCGTTACTGCCCGGCGCATTCACGGTCGCCGTCCCCGATGCCGAGGTTTCCTGATAAAGATTCTGGCCGGCACTGGAAAGACCGGCCGGATTGACGAAATTGGCAAGCTGGATCGTGCCCACGGTCGCAGCCTTGGTCGACGAGGGTTGAGTGACCGACACCAGACCGTCCTGGCTGATGGTCACCGATGTCGCATTCGCCGGAATGGTGATGGCCGGCTGCACCGGGAAACCACTGGAGGTGACGACTTGGCCCTCTGCATCGACCTGAAACGAGCCGTCGCGCGTGTACGACGTCGTTCCATCGGGCATGAGGACCTGGAAGAATCCATTGCCCTGAATCGCGATGTCGAGTGCATTGCCGGTCTGCTGCAGGTTGCCCTGCGTGTGGATACGCACGGTCGCGACCGGCTTCACCCCGGTTCCAAGTTGCAGTCCCGATGGCAGTTCCGTCTGTTGGGACGATTGGGCGCCCGGATCACTCAAGGTCTGATACAGCATGTCCTGGAACACCGCACGCGACTGCTTAAAGCCCGCGGTACTGACGTTGGCGAGATTGTTCGAGATCACATCGAGCTGGGTCTGCTGCGCATCCAGGCCGGTTTTTGAAATCCAAAGGGAGGGGAGCATATCGAATCCTTTTCCTGTTACGACGTGGTGAGCAGTTCGGCTGCATGCTGCGAATTGTCTTGCGCGCTTTGCAACATCTTCATTTGCATCTCGAACTGCCGCGCCAGGCTGATCATGCTGACCATGACCTCGGCAGGGCTGACGTTGCTGCCCTCGAGCACCCCGGATACGACACTGACCGTGGCGTCTGCCGCCGCATCGGAGCCGTCCTTCTGGCGAAACAGGCCATCCGGCCCCTTGACCAGGTTCTGGTCGCCGGGATTGACCAGCTTTAGCTGTCCCAAGGGCGTCGCGTTGGTGAAGGGAGGTTGCGTCGGAATGGCCGATACCGTGCCATCGCTGCCAATGCTGATCGTCGAATCCGGTGGGATGGCAATCGGACCGGAATCCGACAATACGGGTAGGCCGCTCTGCGTCACCAAAGTGCCATCGGAACTCACCGCCAGACTGCCGGCACGCGTGTACGCTTCACTGCCGTCAGGTGCTTGCACGGTCAACCAGCCCTGTCCCTGTATCGCGACATCGAGGGCCCGGCCGGTCTGGATACTGGGCCCGGGCGTGAAGTCGGTCGCCGGAGTTCCGTCGGTCACGGCGACACGCGTGGCCAACCCGGCCCCACTGACCGGGGCCGCGGCCAGCATGCTCACGTCGGCCCGAAAGCCGTCGGTATTCACGTTGGCGAGGTTGTTGGCAACGACAGCCTGTCGATCGACCAGGCTGCGAGCCGCGCTAAGCGCCGTGTAGATGAGGCGGTCCATACGGTTTAAACGGGCAGGTTCACGAGCGTTTGCATGAGTGCGCTCTCGGTTTTGATCGTTTGAGCATTGGCCTGGTAGTCGCGCTGCGCAGTGATCATGTCCACCAGTTGCGTCGTCAAATCCACATTGGACCCTTCCACGGCGCCCGATTGGAGCGAGCCGAGCGAACCTGTATTCGGAGCGCCCAAAAGCGGGGTGCCCGATGCCGCGGTTTGCGCCCAAAGGTTGTTGCCCAAGGGGGCCAATCCTTCGGGAGATGCGAAGTTGGCCAATGCGACCTGGCCCAGCGTCTGGGTTTGACCGTTGGTGTAACTGCCACTGACGATGCCATCGCTCGAAATCGAGTAATTGGCGAGCTGTCCCGAAGTAAAGCCATCCTGGGTCAATTGGTTCACGGCCGAAGACGAGCCGAACTGGGTGGTTCCTGCAAAATCAAGTCGGATCGGCAAAGGACTCGCCGCGCCGCCCGTAATGGGCAGGTTGACCGAACCCGGAAAAGTCGAGTTGGCGGTATCAACCGCACCACTGGTGGTAAAGGTCAAGTGCCCAATCGGCGCGGCCGGCGCACCGCCGATGACGCTGCCGCCGCTCGTGCCAAACACTTGCCAGACATTCTCACCCGACCCGTTGGGCCCGGTGGGCACGAAATAAAGCCCCAAGGCGTGCGAATTTCCGAGTGAATCAAAGACATTCGTCGACGTCGCAAAGTTGTAAGTCGTCGAATCGTTGGGATTGAAGTTCGCGGCCACTAACGTGGGCGAACTTGAATCGAGGTTCAGTTCCGCCTGTACCGCCGTGCTCGGCTTGGCGGCCAGGTCAGCACTGCTGATCTTCATCGGACCCGGCGTTGCCGTGGCGAGGATCGACCCGGCCGACCCCGCGGCGTAACCCATCAACTGCGCACCCTGCGAATTGACGATATCCCCGTTGTTGTCGAGCTTGAATTGACCGTCGCGGCTATAGACTGAGGCGCCGTTTTGACTCAGTAAGAAGAACCCCTGGCCATTGATGGCCACATCCAAAGGGTTGTTCGTGGTCGAGATCGTTCCTTGCGTAAACGATTGATTCACCGCCGCCACACGAACTCCCAGACCCACCGTATTGGCTGATGTCGCAGCTTCGGCGCCGGCGTAGATATCGGCGAAGTCGACGCTAGACTCCTTAAATCCGACGGTACTGGAATTGGCCACGTTATTGCCAATCACATCGAGGTTTTGTGAAGCCGCAGACAAGCCGCTCAATCCTTGTTGGAAACTCATTTTCGCTCCTCGTAGGGTTACTGAATCTGTTGCACTTGCGAAACGTTGAACGTACCGAGCCCGGCCACATTCAACGTGGATCCGGTAGCGCTGGGCGTGATGGCCGTGACCAAACCTTGGCTATAGGACGTCGATTGCACCGCTTGGCTGCCTGACACCGCATTGACGGCATAGGCATACTGTCCTGGAGCCGCAGCGGCACCGCTGTCGCTCTTGCCGTCCCACATGAAATCGATGGTGCCGGCCGGCTCATTGCCCAGCTTCAAGGTCCGAATCGGGCGGCCGCTGGCGTCACTGATCGTGACGGTGACCTGCGTTGCAGCCGCCGACAAACTGACCGCAGCCTGAGCTGATGTACCGCTCAGGTTCAAGGTATTGCCCGGAACCAAGACCTGCTGCCCGACCAGCGCGGTATCCTGGATCGATTGCGACGATCCGACCGACGCGAGCAACTGTGTGAGTTGTGTGCTCAGCGTCTGAATACCCTGGACCGTGTTGATCTGCGCCATCTGGCTCGTCACCTGGGCACTGTCCATGGGATTGAGCGGATCCTGATTGTTCATCTGTGCGATCAGCAACGTCAGGAAGTAATTCTGGCTGCCGACCGCATTGGCGCTGTTTGCGCTGCTCGAAGATGTTGAGCTGCCGCCAGCAGGGGAATTGGCAACGCTAGGCGCCGCAACGGGAGTATTGGTGATCATTTCAAGTCCCCAAGGTAAGAAGTTTGCTCATGAGCGTCTTGGCGGTGTTCATGACCTCGACATTGTTTTGATATGAGCGCGAGGCCGAGATCATATTGACCATCTCGTCGATCGGATTGACGTTGGGCATATTCACGTAGCCATCGGCGTCGGCCAACGGATGATGGGGGTCGAACACGCGGCGCGGCGGCGAATTGTCTTCGACCATCTGACTCACCTTCACACCCGCGCTCTGACCGTCCTTGCCAACCGGCATCACTTCGAAAACGACCTGCCTGGCCTTGTAGACCTGGCCGTCGGGGCCTGTCGCACTTTCGGCATTGGCAAGATTGCTGGCCACCGCGTTGAGACGCTGCGACTGCGCGCTCATCGCGGAAGCCGAAATGCTAAAGACGTCGGACAAAGACATGGCTTATCCTTGAATAGCAGACAAAATTGTCTTGATCTGCGCATTCAAAAAGGTGAATGCGGCCTGGTAATGCATCGTCGCGTCGGCAAACTGGGCGCGTTGCGTGTCCATGTCGACGGTATTGCCATCGAGGCTGGGCTCGGTGGCCGTACTCTCGATCACTGCATCGCTGGTATCCAGGCTGAAACTGGGCGCCATTTGGTTCGGCGCGGTGGTCTGCAGCGTGACTGCGTTGCTGCTGCCGGACGCGCGCTCCAAGGCCTGCGCAAAGTTCAGGTCCGTCGCGTGATAGTTGGGCGTGTCGGCATTGGCAATGTTGGAGGCGAGCAACTGCTGACGCTGACTGGAGACTTTCAGCGCCTGGGTCTGGAAATTCAATGCGGTATCGAGTGTATTCACGGACGGACTCCGTCGACGGTTTGGGACACGCTTCGCAGTCTGGACCTCTGATCCGGCCCACAATCGTTTGAACAGGGGCGCTAAAACCCTTCAATTCGATCGAACGGGGTACGGCTCGCTCTGCTTCAATGCTCTACGTTGGCGTCGTGCCTCTACCGTAGTGGGAACTAGGCCGACCGATTCAGTCACAGGAGGGCAAAGATGGGGCATTTCCTTCGCGCGTTGCGCGTCATCATTTCGCTGGGCGCAGCGGTCCTTGTGCCAGCGCTCGCCTTGGCGCAGGGCGCGCTCGAGGATCCGACTCAGATTCAGGCCAGTGCGCGCGCATTTCTGGAACAAATGGCGCAAGAACGCGCGCAGGAGCTCGGGGGCACCGCGCACGTCGAAGTCGGCATGCCCGATCCGCATTTGAGGCTTGCGGCCTGCCCGGATTTACTGTCCTCCCTGCCTCCGGGGGCGCGCCAAGCGGGCAAAACCCTGGTTGCGGTCCGTTGTCTCGAGGGCCGTCCCTGGCAAATCTTTTTGCCGGCCGATATTCACGTTGAAGCGCCGGTCTGGCTGACTTCACGGTCGCTTCCGGCCGGTCAGGTGCTGGGGCCCGACGACGTCACCCAGCGCAGCGTCGAAATCGGGCCCGAGATGGGAGATATGCGGCCGTTAACCGTCGCCCGCGGGGTCGCGGCCGGCCAAACCCTGGCCCGGCCGTTGCCAGCGGGTGTTGTTTTGCATCTGAGCGATCTGCGTGACTTGAACCGGGTCGCTCCCGGTGACGAGGTAGATGTGGTTTACTCCGGTGTAGGCTTTAAAGTCAGTGGGGAAGGAAAGACGGTGGGCGCGGCAAGTCCGGGTCAGACCGTCCAAGTGCGAATGGCCAGTGGCACAATGGTGAGCGGAACATTGCTCAATAACCGGGTGGTCGAAATCAGAATTTGATCGATCTCCGGAAATTTGCGCCAGGGGACTCAAGTTTATCGGCGGGCTGCCGATAACCGATCGGTACCGGCATGCTGGAGTGGCCCCCATTGGGGGTGTCCAGGCCAAATGGACCAACGGAGATTTTATGAAAGTTAACCCAGAATCCTTGCGCGGCGTCCCGGGCGACGCCGGCTCAAAGAGCATTGCGGGTAAGTCGCAAGCGCCCGGCACGGCGAATCCGGCGACCAGTGCCGCCCAGGCTGCACCGACGCCAGGAGCCGAGATCCAGATCAGCTCTGCATCGCGTGAACTGCAAGCTGCCGATGCCGTCGATTCTGGCAGCTTCGACGCGGCGCGCGTTGATCAGATCAAGCAAGCGATCACTTCCGGTCAATTCCAGGTCAACGCGCATGTGGTGGCCGATAAGCTCATCGCCAGCGCGCACGATCTGGTGGCACGCGGCACCCCCAAGGGTCACTGAGCATGGATTCGGGCGCACCTTCGGCTAGCGCACGTCGCCTGAAAGAAGCGCTCGAATATGAACGGAATCTGCTCGCCTGCCTCAGCACCGTGTTGGACGACGAGCGCGCCGCTTTCCTGGCGCGGGATGCCGACCAGATCGCGGCCATCAGCCGTCAAAAGCAGAGTGCGCTCGAAGCGTTGGCCACAGCATCCGATCAATCACGCAATCTATTGGCGCAGTCCGGTGGGTTGCGCTCAAAACAGAGCGACATCGGGCCCGAATGCAAAGCCCTATTAACTCAGTTGCGCGCCGCCTGGAAGGCGGCTCAACTGTCGAATCAACGCAACAGCGCCGTCATGAAAATCCATCAGGCGAGCGTGCTGCGCGGTTTAGGCGTGTTGCGCCAAGCGGTCGGATTGGCGGAAACCTATCGTGCCGACGGACGCGCCGGCGGCCATTATCTGAGCGCCTGAGCCGGCCAGGAGTCGTTCGAGGCGGCGTTGTTAGCCCCTCGAGCAGAAGAACTTCGAAGCCGGATTCGCGGGTGGCCAAATCATCGGATTAGACGGACGTCTTGCGATTCGCCGTCGTCGCTCACTTCATCATCGGCGCACCGATGATCCCACGATCGATAGAATCCTGACGCGGCCGGCCGAGGGCTTTGTGCCGCGTCACGTCAGATGCATCGACCCGTCATCACATCACCAATAAGCGGCGTAGAACATAACATAACTTTCGCGTATCTGAAATACGGGGAAGTTCCATTTTTCTTGCTTATTTGCGGCACAAATGCTAACTTTCGCGTATCTGAAACACGGGAAAGTTAGAAAATGCCTCTTCACCTCGTTGGCGAGACCATCGACAAGGCCCGCAGCCACTATATGGCGGAGACGGGCAAGCTCGTTCAGCTGATGCGGGGCATTTATGTCGACGCCGCCGATGACATCGACCAGACCGTCCTCGCGCACGCCGTCCGCATCGGTCTATACCTCTATCCGAATGCTTACCTGTCGGCGGCCAGTGCTGTTCTGTTGGGGCCCACCCGCGACGGCCGCCTTTATCTGACGGGGCAACGCGTCCAGCGCACGCGCCTCAGAGGACTAGAGATTGTTCAGAACAAAGCGCCCGGAAACCCTTCCCTCGCCTCCGCCGTCGTGGCCGACAGCATGGGCGAGTTCTTCATCAAAGTGTCCTCGATCCGCCAGAGATTCCTGGAGGCATTTCGCCTGCGCAGCGAACATGCCGCGTCCATCGATGCAGCGACACGCGAGACTATCGCCGCCCGGCTTGTCGAGGAGTACAAAAGCCCAAAGGCTGCCAGCGACGCCCTATGGACACTTGCGCGCGAGAATGACTGGTACCGTGAGGGTGAGGCGGCCGAGAAGTTCCTGCTGCGCACGCCCTCGCTTGCGTTTGTCCGGAACGAGGCCGCGTTCGATCTGACGGTGGCGTGGCATGGCCAACCGATTGGGGATCTCGTTCACGACGGCTTCGAATGGCGATGGACGCCGATCAACAACGCCATACCTATGCCGCCGATCATTCGCCAGACAATGCCGGGAAGGTTGCCACCTTTCGTGATCTCGCTGCTTCCAGAGGGTTGGCTTGAAACCGTACTCAATGATCCCGATGAGCGGACCACGCTGCGCTCTGGCACGCGCTACATGTCCAACATCACCATTGCCGAGAACAGGGGCGAACTTGCTAACCTACCGCTCGATGTGCTCACGACGCGCCTTGCCGATCACGCGGCGCTGGGTGTGTTCACCGGCACCTACGCGGGACCTGGCCGCAGCACAATAGAGCGGGACTTCCTGCACAACCTCGCCACGATCTACGCGCGTGCCGACACACCGCGTCTCTCCGGAGTGCAGATCAAAGCCCCCATGACGCTGGAGCAGAACGGCACCCTGTCGCCCAGCATGGGTACACCGTTCACGCACATCCTGAAGCCGGCAGGGACTGGCGGCTTCGAAGCGTTGCCGCTGGTCGAGTGGGTCGGTCTTGCTCTGGCGAGACAGGCAGGGTTCACGGTTCCGGCGACTGCACTGATCGCGATGCCAGATGGCATGCCGCCAGCGCTTCTGGTCGAGCGATTCGACATACGCACGAGTGCCGACGACCCTCGCCTGCTGGCGATGGAAGATCTTTGCTCGGTGCTCGATTTGTCACCGCAGGCCAAGTACGACAGCACCATCGAACGTGTGGCCCGCGCCTTGAGAGGGCTGTCCACGTCAGCCGATGAAGACCTCTTGATTCTCATAAAGCGCGCCTTGTTCGCGTGGCTCATCGCCGATGGCGATATGCACTTAAAGAATATGGCTGTTCTCAAAATCGCAGAACCCGGCGATCTAGCCTTTCGCAGTGTGCGGCTTGCGCCGGTTTACGACACGCTCACGACGCGCGTCTTTCCGGGTCTGGAGCACGACCGCATGGCACTCAAACTCAACGGCAAAGACGAACGGCTCAGGCGGGCCGACTTCCTGGCAATCTCCGCGATTGCGGGGCTTCGAGCGTCGGACACCCATGCCGCGATCGACGATGTTCTGGAGCGGCTACGAATTGCCGTGGCGGCAATCACCCTGCCTCGCCTCCCCACCTACGGACCGTCGGGCGAAACGGCCGTCTCTCGAACGCTAGAGATTTGCCGCGACCGGGTCACCTCGTTCGCCTGACCCTGAAGAATTGTTGCCGCTGGCCCAACCAATCTCAACTACATCGAGCTGGGAGTTTACCCGTCGCGAGTCAAACCGAAGATCCTCGCCTCGTTTCATCTCATCGCCAAATCTCCAATCCTGTCACGGGGCGATCATCATCACCAACATGTTTGCGAAGCAGAATTCCCTTCACTTCGTCGGCAAACGCCGACGAAGCGATTGCGCACAGCTCGAGCAGACGATGTCATGCGAAGTGCGCCGCCTGTGCCAACGATGGGGCCTCTCGATCCTTGGCCGATAGCGTGGGTTCGCGAACGGGCCACCGAATGCCGATGGCAGGGTCATCCCAGGCAATGCAGCGTTCGAATTCCGGCGCCCAGTAGGCCGTGGTTTTGTAGAGCACGTCGGCACTCTCGGACATGACCACAAAGCCATGCGCAAAACCCTCGGGGACCCACAACATGCGTTTGTTTTCGTGGGACAACGCGATCGCCACATGCCGGCCAAAGGTCGGTGAGCTGCGGCGAATGTCCAAGGCCACATCGAAGATTTCGCCTTGTGCCACGCGCACCAATTTTCCTTGGGGCCGGGTGATCTGATAATGCAGGCCGCGCAACACGTTCCTGGCCGAGTGACTGTGGTTGTCTTGGACGAAATCGACGTCCTGCCCCGTCAGTTCGACAAATCGGCGGCGATTGAAGCTCTCAAAAAAAAAGCCGCGTTCATCGCCAAACACCTGGGGCTCGACGATAAGAATATCGGGTAGCGCGGTGGGAATTATTTTCAAGGCTGCACTCTTTCCTTCAGCAAACCTCGCAGGTACCGGCCATAACCGCTTTTGGCGAGGGGCACAGCCAGCTTCTCAAGCTGCGCGGCATCGATCCACCGCTGCCGATAAGCGATCTCCTCGGGACACGCCACCTTCAATCCTTGGCGGTTTTCCAGTGTGGCGATGAACTGACTGGCGTCCAGCAGGGATTCATGGGTGCCAGTGTCAAGCCATGCGTAACCACGCCCCATGATTTCCACGTGAAGTTGGTCGAGCTCGAGGTAAGCGCGGTTCACGTCGGTGATCTCCAGCTCACCGCGCGCCGAGGGCTTCAATGCGGCGGCAATCTCGACGACCTGGTTGTCATAAAAATAAAGGCCCGTGACCGCGTAGTTGCTCTTTGGGCTTGCCGGTTTCTCTTCCAAACCCGTCACGTGGCCTCGCGCATCGAAGCCCACGACACCGTACCGCTCCGGATCCTGCACATGGTAGGCGAAGATGGTGGCGCCTCGATCCTGTAAGGCGGCTTGCTCCAGTCGAATCGGCAGATCGTGGCCATAAAAAATGTTGTCGCCCAGAACCAGGGCGCAACACGCGCTGCCGATGAACGCCCGTCCAATGAGAAAGGCTTGCGCCAGCCCATCGGGGCTGGCTTGCACCGCGTACTCCAGGTTCAGCCCCCAGCGCGCGCCATCGCCCAGCAGTTGTTCAAAACGCGGTGTGTCCTGCGGCGTCGAGATGATGAGAATGTCGCGTATCCCTGCGAGCATGAGAGTGCTCAAGGGGTAGTAGATCATCGGTTTGTCGTAAATCGGCAGCAATTGCTTGGAGATCGCCTGAGTCACAGGATAGAGCCGGCTGCCCGAGCCGCCGGCGAGAACGATGCCTTTGCGCGGCGTCATGGCTGCTTCTCCAGAATTTCGGCCAGCATACGCGTGACTCCTTCTTGCCAGGAGGGTAAATTCAGACCGAAGATCGTCCGCACTTTTTGTGTATCCAGGCGCGAATTCTTGGGGCGTGCGGCGACCGAGGGAAATGCGTGGCTCGGCACAGGCTCGATTCTATCGGGCGTAACCCTGGTTTTGATTCCCGCCCGGCGTGCAAAATCAATGACGAAGCGCGCGTAACCGTGCCACGAAATCTCGCCACCGGCTACGAGGTGATACAGGCCGCCCGCGGCGGCACCTTGTACGACCGCGCGCAAAGCGTGCGCGCTGACATCGGCCAGTAAATCGGCGCCCGTGGGTGCGCCGATCTGATCGTCCACGACCGTCAGGCGATCGCGCTCTTGTGCCAGGCGCAGCATGGCTTTGGCAAAGTTGTCGCCGCGCCCGGAGTAAACCCAACTGGTGCGAAAAATAAGATGGCGACAGCCCGTGGCGCGAATAGCCTCCTCACCTTCCAATTTGGTTTGGCCATACACATTCAACGGGCCGGTGGCGTCGGTCTCTCGCCACGGTCGATCGCCACTGCCGCCAAATACGTAATCCGTGGAGTAGTGAATCAGCCACGCGCCGCACCGCTTGGCCTCTGCGCTCAGTACAGCGGGTGCCCGTGCGTTGATCGTGCGGCAGCGTTCGGGCTCGCTCTCGGCTTGATCCACGGCGGTGTATGCCGCGGCATTGATGATGACGTCCGGGGCGACGGTGCGAACGGTCCGCGCAATGCCTTCTGGATTTGTGAAGTCGCCGCATGGATCGCAATCGTGCTCATCCAGGCTGACCAACTCACCCAGCGACGCGAAGCTGCGCTGCAGCTCCCAGCCGACGTTTCCCCCTTTACCGAACAGAAGGATTTTCATGCGACACGCCCGCTGTAATTCTTCTCGATCCATCGACGATAGGCGCCTGATTGCACGTTGGCGACCCATTGCGGGTTCTGCAGATACCATTGGACGGTTTTGCGAATGCCGCTTTCGAAAGTTTCGGCGGGCCGCCACCCCAGTTCACGCTCCAGCTTGCTCGCATCCATGGCATAGCGGCGATCATGCCCGGGCCGATCCGGCACATGAGTCACCTGTTCGCGATAGCTTTTGCCATCGGCTCGACCTCGCAATTCGTCGAGCAGTGCGCAAACGGCGTGGACGACTTCGATGTTGGGCTTCTCGTTCCGGCCGCCGATGTTGTAGACCTGACCGATCTGACCGGCTTCCAGTACGCGTCGAATGGCGCTGCAATGGTCCTTGACGTAGAGCCAGTCGCGAATTTGCCGTCCGTCACCGTACACGGGTAGCGGCTTGGACTCGAGTGCATTGACGATCGTCAGTGGGATGAGCTTTTCGGGAAAGTGATAGGGGCCGTAGTTGTTGGAGCAATGCGTCGTCAGCGTCGGCAGATCATAGGTACAGTGGTAGGCGCGAACCAGATGATCGCTGGCCGCCTTGCTCGCCGCGTAGGGGCTGTTCGGCTCGTAACGGCGGACTTCGGTTGAAGCCGGCGCGTCCGTCAGAAGAGAACCATAAACCTCGTCGGTGGAAATATGTAAAAAGCGAAAACGCCCTCTGGCTTCGCCGCGCAAGGTGCCGAAGTAGGCACGTGCCGCTTCGAGCAGATGGAAGGTGCCGACGATGTTCGTCCGAACAAAATCGTGTGGGCCATGAATGGAGCGGTCGACATGACTTTCGGCGGCAAAATGAACGATGGCGTTTGGCTGGTACTGGGCCAGCAGGTTGCTCACCTGTTCGGCATCACCGATATCGCCCTGCACGAAAACGTGCCTCGCGTCCCCGGCAAGTGCGGCAAGGTTCTCGCGATTGCCCGCATAGGTGAGGGCGTCGAAGTTGACGACCGGTTCATCGGATTGCGCCAGCCAGTCCAATACGAAATTGGCCCCGATAAATCCGGCACCGCCCGTGACGAAGATCATTCCATGGACCCTCTTGCCAGACTCATCATCCAACCCGAATGAGGCTTCTATTCGAAAGTTCAATCGGGATGCGCGCAACCGGCGCAGGCAGGCACAGTACTGCTTAACCGTGCCCGCAGTTATTTTGGGGCGCTTTAAGTGGCTTTATTGTACTGGATGAAACCCGACCAGCCCTTTAAGGCGCGCCCGCTCTCAGGCCGCCAAACATCTCTGACAACGCGCCGGTGCACTTTGGAGATGCGTCTGAGTCGCAGCGACGAGTTCATACAACCGGCGTTATTCGCCCGAACGGTCGGTCGCGGCACTGTCCGCTTCGGATTTCGTGCGAGCCGTTCCGTCCGTCTCGGTCTTCGGATCCGCAGGCAAGATGATGAGCGTCACCCGGCGGTTGCGCGCGCGGCCCTCGCTCGTGTCGTTCGAGGCCACCGGCCGGTATTGTGCATAGCCCGCCGCCGAGAGGCGGGTGGGCGAGATGTCGTGATCCACGAAAAAACGCACCACGGAGCCCGCGCGCGCAGAAGACAATTCCCAGTTCGATGGGAACTGGGGGGTCGAGATCGGAAGGTCGTCGGTATGTCCTTCGACCTGGATCAGATCCGGGAAACGGCCCAGCACCGTGCTGATCGATTTGAGAATCGGAATGGAAGCCGGCTCCAGGTCACATTGAGCGGGTGCGAACAGCACCGACGCGTTGATTTCTACGGCGACGCCACGGACGCTGTTCGTCACGCGGATCTGGCCATCGCGCACTAGAATGGCCAGCGCCTTGGAGAGGCGCTCGGCGATATCTTGCATGCGCGCATGCTGCGTTCGCGTCAACCGCGCCGAAATCGATTCGGGCCGGCGCAAGATATGCGGCGTGGTGGGCACCATCGTTCCGGGACTGATGACCTCGGTGTGAATCCCCGAAAAAGCGTCCGACAACGAATTGCTGAGGACGCGATAGCGTCCTTCATTGACCGAAGAGACCGCGTACATGACGACGAAAAAAGCGAACAGGAGTGTGATGAAATCGGCGTACGAAATGAGCCAGCGCTCATGCGTCGCGACCTCCGGCTCCTCATGGCGCCGACGGCGGGCACGCACGCGCCGCTCAGCGGGCAAGATAGCCGCGTAGTCGCGAGGCGATAAGGCGTGGGTTTTCGCCATTGGCAATCCCGACAAGTCCATCCTGAACAATTTCGGCATGCAAGGTATGCGTGCCGATCGCGCTCTTTAGCTTCCCGGCAATCGGCAGGAACACCAGATTGGCCAACGCCACGCCGTATACCGTCGCCACGAACGCCACGGCGATGCCGGCCCCGAGCTTGCTCGGATCGGCCAGATTTTCCATGACGTGAATCAGTCCCAGGACCGCGCCCAGGATACCCACGGTGGGCGCGTAGCCCCCTGCGGCCTCCCAGACTCGGGCGCCCTCCCTCTCCAAGCGTTCCTGTGTCGAGAGCTCGACTTCCAACGCTTCACGAATACTGGCGCCGTCGAATCCGTCAACCAGCATCTGCAGACCGGAGCGCGCATAGGGGTCGGTACATCCTTCGATGCGCGCATCCAAAACGAGAATACCGTCCTTGCGGACCGCATTGGCCCATTCGACAATCTCGTCGATCGTCGCCTCACCGTCAAAGTGGGGCGGCACGAACGCGATACGGGCCATGCGCACCGCGCGCAAGAACACGGGCAGCGGGCTTTGCACCATGACGGCACCCAGGGTGCCGCACACCACGATCAGAAATGCCGTGTGCTGAACCAGAGAAGCAATCTGGCCGCCCTCGAGCAATTGGCCGCCCAGAATACCCAGGGCCGCCAGCGCAAGGCCAATCAAAGTGGTCAGATCCATGCTGAAAGCATTTTCCCGAGTGACGTTACGCTACCAATTGCGCAATTGACTACGGATGCGCGCAATCGCCTGGCTGTGGATCTGGCATACACGCGACTCGGTCACCCCCAATATCGCCGCGATTTCCCGAAAGTTGAGGTCCTGTTCGTAATAAAGACCCATCATGAGCCGTTCACGCTCGGGCAGATCCTGAATCGCCTCGACCACGGCCGATCGGAACTGCTTGTCCTGGAGGCGTTCCAGCGGGTTCTCGCGATTGTCCGGAACGTGGCGCTCCAAATAGGATTCGCCCTCGCCGTCTGACAGCTCGTCATAGTGCAAAAGTTGATAGCCTTTGGAGTCTTGCAGCATTTGTTGATAGTCCGCGAGCGCCACATTCATTTCGGCGGCCACTTCTCGTTCGGTTGCCGGACGATGCATGCGCTGTTGGACCCGGTGCATGGCCGCTTCGATGTCGCGCAGCGTTTTTCGCGTACCGCGAGGCAGCCAGTCGGTCGAACGCAGCTCATCGAGCATGGCGCCGCGCACACGCTGATTGGCATACGCCTCGAACTGAATACCTTGCGATTCTTCGAAACGCGAGCAGGCCTCCATGAGGCCGATCATGCCGGCCTGGATCAAGTCATCGAGTTGCACGCTGGCCGGCAGCCGGGCGAGCATATGGTGGGCGATGCGTTTGACCAAGGGTGCAAAAGTGGTCACGCACCGGTTCGTGTCGAGCATCCCGGTCGCCGTATAGGTCAGGCCTTTTGCCCGTTCAAGCGACTGCTGCATGAGCATTCTCCTGGTGGTTTCGGGGGCGCGCGTTGACGCGTTCCCGAGGGGATCCTAATCGATGGGGATGAACATCTGCCGCACCTTTGGACGGCCGTGCATCGGGTTGGATAGTGGCCAGGATCTGCGGCCTAGACGCATGCCGCGACCCCGTTTGGCGTGTCTTTTGGGACAGATTGCCCTGCAAATTCAACCGCACCCCCAGAAAACGCAGTGCCGTATCCGCCAGGCTTGAAAAGCGTGCGCGTGCACGCGCTCCGGGGCCACTGACGATGACATCACACTGAGTGATGCCGCAGTTCGCCCAGAGCGATTTGATCTCGCGATAAGCCGCGGTCATCGAATCGGGACGCTCGGACAGAACGATGACCACATGGGCGCCACCCTGGAACGCCTTGCAGGCCGCCGCGGATCCGAGCGGACCGCAGTTGACGATCAAGGTTTCGACGGGCGCGAGCTGGCGGCCGAACTGAGTTTTCAAGGCGCGTGCCTGGTCATGACTCAAGCACCAAAGCTGTTCCAATCCTCGCATGGCGGGCAGCAAACGCAAATTCGGGGCGCCTTCCAGGATGACCTCGGAAAGCGTTTTGTCGCCCGCAATGACGTGACCCAGCTCATAACGTGCGCCCAATCCCAAGGCCTGCGCGATGCCACCGGCGCTGCCATCAATGATGAGGACCTGCGTGCCCTGATCGGCCAGGCCCACGCCCAAATCAGCCACGACCTCTGCCTGCGTCGGCGCGCCGCCGCACGCCAGAATGACTTCCGGGCGCACGCGCGCGAACAAGTGCCGCAAGCCCTCCGCTTGGTCACGATCAAACATGCGCTGATCCCTGGGCGCTGATGCTACGCGTACTGTGGGCAATCGCCGCGAGCCACGCCGGCTGATCTTCGGGTTCAATCCCAAAAACTTTTGAGGGGGGCGCCTCGCGCAGCGCGCGGTGCACCAGATAACCGGGATTCGGATGGTGCAGATCCTCGGGCACCCGCTGACCATTCGAGATGTACTGAACCTTCAACCGGTGACGAATCACGACATCGAGCACCACGCCCAGACGTACCGCCTCGTCGATCTTGGTCAAGACACAGCCATTGAACTCACGGTTCGCGTAAGCCGCCACCACTTCCTCGAGTGTCTCTCCTTGTACGGTCGCGTTCAAAACCAACAGACGTTTGACCGGATCACCGCGCAACATCGCGATCTGCTCGGCAACCCGCTCGTCGCGTTGTCCCAGACCCGCTGTGTCGATCAAGACCAGCTTTTTCTTGCTGAGGTACTTCAGCGCACTCTCGAGTGACGCTTGATCATGAATCGTTTGCACCGGAATCCCCAGGATCTTGCCGTAGATGCGCAGTTGGTCTTGCGCACCGATTCGGTAGGAATCGGTCGTAATCAGTGCCAGTTGGTCGACTCCGTGTTTGACCGCAAAACGCGCGGCGAGCTTTGCCGCGGTCGTGGTCTTGCCCACGCCGGTGGGGCCGACCAGCGCGAATACGCCGCCATGGTCGGTCAGATCGTCCTGCATCGCGCCGCAGGCAAGGTTGCGTTGTAGGATTTCAGTGACCCATTCCCGTCCCTGCGCGTGCGTGAAGTCGTCGGGCAGGTTGTGTTGCAGGTGCCGCGCGAGCGCCGGACTAAAGCCCGCGCCGATCAGGTCTTGCATGAGCTTCATCCGCCCCGGCTGACGGCGTACCGTCTCGCTCCAGGAGAAATTGGCCAGTTGTTCCTCGATAAAGCCGCGCATGGAACGAATCTCTTGCGCCAGGCCATCGTCTGAAGCCAGTAACGGATCCAGAACCACTGATGCTGCCGCATGCGCCGCGACCGGAGCCGGTGTGATCACGTGCGGTGTCGACGAGAGGGATACTTGCACTGCAGCTTCCTCGGTGCGAAGCGTCGCGGTTTGATGGGCTGCCGCTGTCGCAGTGCCGGCTCGCAGAATCGGCAGTGCCTGCGCATCGAGTTCGCGCGTATCGAATTCCCCCGAATTCTCCAGGAGTGTGGCAATGCGCTTACGGGTCCGCACGACTTGAGCTTCGGTGAGCCACTTCGGCGCTCCGGCGAGAACGACAGGCGCGCTCGGTGTTGCCGATGGCTCGATGCCGGGCGCCGCGGTGGCTGCCGATCCGACGATCGTCGGATCGGCAGTGCGTGACTCTGTCAGCCGTGCCAGTTCACCCGGGGCTGCGGCCAGAATTTCCACACCGTCGGGCGTGGCGCGATTGGAGATGATGACGGCGTCGCCTCCCAAAACATCCTTCACTTCACGCAAGGCGGCACGGGAATTGGCCGCGACGAATCGTCTAATGTTCATACTCAGGCTCCCACGAGGGCGTTGACACGTACGGTACGGTTATCGGGAACTTCACTAACAGCGATCACTTTGAGTTGCGGCAATGAGCGACGCAAAAAACGCGAGAGCGGAGCGCGCAGGCGATCCGGAACAAGCAATGCCGTCGGCAATCCCATGCTCTCTTGTGTTTCGACCGCCCGGCGGGTGGCCGCCAGAAGCGTCTGCGCCAAACCCGGCTCCAAAGACGGCACCTCTCCACCGTTGGAATTGGCTGCATGCATCAGAACATTCTCGAGTTCGGGCTTTAATCCGATCATCGCGATCTGCGATTCGTTCTGGTAGACCTGCTGAACGATGGCCCTGCCAAGGGCGACGCGCACAGCCGAGGTCAATTCCACGGCCTCGGTCGTGCGCGCGCCGTGATCGCACAAAGCCTCGACGATGGTGCGCAGATCGCGAATTGGAACCTGCTCGGAAAGAAGGTTTTGCAGCACCTTCTGCACGGTTCCGAGAGGCAAGAGTTTGGGGGTGAGTTCTTCGATCAGTTTGGGCGAGGATTTGGCCAAGAGATCGAGCAATTGCTGGACTTCCTGGCGTCCGAGTAATTCGGCTGCGTGCATCTGCACGATATGATTCAGATGCGTCGCGACCACGGTGCCGGCGTCGACGACGGTATAGCCCAGAGAGATCGCATGCTCCTTGTGCGCCGCTTCGATCCAGACGGCCGGCAGCCCGAAGGTCGGATCCTTGGCCGGCGTACCCGGCAAATTGCCGCCAACGTGCCCCGGATTGATCGCCAGATGCATGCCGTTGTAAGCTTCCCCTTGAGCCGTGACGACACCTTTTAAACTGATCCGATAGCCATTGGGTCGCAACTCGAGGTTGTCGCGGATGTGGACCGAAGGCGGCAGAAAACCCACTTCCTGAGCAAATTTTCGCCGCAGTGATTTGATGCGTTTCAAAAGCTCCCCGTCTTGGTTCGAATCGACCAGAGGCACCAGGCGGTAGCCGACCTCAAGGCCGAGCACGTCCACGGTACGTACGTCGTCCCAACTCGCTTCGAACGACACCGGCGCAATGGCGCTCGCGACTTTCTGTGCGTCCTCTTGTTTTGCGGTTGAGCTGGCGGTCCGGGCATAGGCCAGGCCACCGGCGGCGGCGGCCAGACACAAGAAGGCGAAATGCGGCATGCCCGGAACGAGTCCGAGCAGCCCCAAAACCCCGCCTGTGATGGCCAGGGCATTGCGATTCTTGAAGAGCTGGCCCACCAGTTGGGCCCCGATATTTTCGTCGTGGCCTACGCGGCTCACGATCATGCCGGCCGCCATGGAAATGATGAGGGCCGGGATCTGGGCCACCAATCCATCGCCGATGGCCAAGAGAATGTAGTTTTTGGAGGCCTCGGCCAGCGACAGATCGTGCTGTACCACGCCTACGACGATGCCACCCACGATATTGATGGCGAGAATCAAGATCCCGGCGATCGCGTCGCCGCGTACGAATTTGCTCGCGCCGTCCATGGAGCCGAAAAAGTCGGCCTCATCGGCGATTTCGACGCGCCTTCTGCGCGCCTCGTCCTCTTTGATGAGGCCCGCGTTCAGGTCCGCATCGATCGCCATCTGTTTGCCCGGCATGGCATCCAAGGTAAAGCGTGCGCTGACTTCGGCGATGCGGCCCGCGCCCTTCGTGATCACGACAAAATTGATGACGACGAGAATGGCGAACACCACCAGTCCAACGGCGAAATTGCCGCCCACGAGGAAATTCCCGAAGGCCTCGATGACCTTGCCGGCTGCCGCCGGACCGGTATGCCCGTGAAGGAGTACAACGCGCGTGGATGCCACATTCAGCGACAAACGCAACAGCGTGGTCATCAGGAGCGCGGTGGGGAAGACTGCAAACTCCAGCGGCCGGCGCACATGCAAGCTCACCAGAAGCACCATCATCGCGAGTGCGATATTGAAGGTGAACAGCAAATCGAGCAGGAGCGGCGGCATCGGTAGGATCATCATCGCCAGGATCAAGACGATCAGGATCGGACCGGCCAAGTCGCTCAAGGAGCGCGCTTGCAAGCCTTTGAATCGTTGGGCGATGCTGCTCATTCGTGGGTCTCCACACCGGGATCAAGCGTGCCGGGTACCGGCAATCGGGTCGGCATTAAGGGGTAGGCCCCGCCCTGCGTATTGAAGCGGCGCAACTGGAACACGTAGGCCATCACCAATGCGACCGCTTCGTACAGCGCGGTCGGAATGTCTTGGCCAATCTCGGTATGACGATAAAGCGCACGCGCCAGAGGCGGCGCCTCCAAAATCGGGACACGATGTTCCTTGGCGATCTCACGGATGCGTTGAGCGACCAAGTCCCCGCCTTTGGCGACGACGCGCGGCGCGCTCATCGACTCTGAATAACTGAGGGCCACGGCATAATGCGTCGGATTGACGACGACCACGTCGGCTGTGGGAACCGCGGCCATCATGCGGCGCTTGGCAATGGCGCGCTGCAGTGCGCGGACCCGTGCGCGGACCCGCGGATCCCCTTCCATGTCCCGGTTCTCGTCCATCACCTCCTGCCGAGTCATCCGAAGGTGCTTGGAGTGTCTGAGGATCTGCAGCGGCACATCGCCGAGCGCGATCAACGCAAGACCGCCGCACATCCAGAAAAAAGCGTGGGCCAGAAGGCCGCCCAGGGACGATAACGCGGTCACGACATCCTGGTTCCCCAGACCCAACACGGCGCGGCGCATGTCCCACAACAGCCATCCGCCCAGAGCGCCGAGAACGACAGTCTTGGCGATCGCCTTTAACAATTCGGCAAAACCGTGACCGGAGAACATGCGCTTCAAGCCCGAGAGCGGATTCATGCGGCTCGGGTCGGGTGTGAAAGCTTCGGTGGAAAACATCCAGCCGCCAATGACCAAGGCAGCCAGAATGGCGAGCACGATCAGCACGACGAACAGCGGCGCGAAGTCGGCCAGGATATGCAGGGAGAAGCGTTGCAGGTGCAAGCCCATGGCTGACCGGTCGAACGCGTCTGCACGGGAAATCACCAGGGCCGCGCCCATGGCGGCCTGCAACTGCCGCATGAGAGCGGCGCCGTAGCTGGAAAACAAGATGGCGGAGCCACCGAACAGAAGGAATGTCGAAAGTTCGCGCGAACGCGCAACCTGACCGCTTTCGCGCGCCTTTTCAAGGCGCCGGGGCGTGGCCGCTTCTGTGCGTTCGAGATCGCTGTCGTTGGCCATGGTGGACCGGATGGAAGTGAGCCCCCATTATTTCAACCCGGGCCTGCCTTCGATCACCTGATTAGGCGGTCTTTCGGGGTCCAATTCGGCCGCTTCGGCGCCGCGCGACCCCGCACCCCGTCGCCTGAAGTGTCAACCGTCCCCGAAAGGGTCCAGCAGTTCGTTCAGATCGAGAATCAGCACGACCTCGCCGTCGGGTGATTGGGTCGCACCCGAAACACCGCGCGGCCGAAATGCCTGAATCGGCTTGATGACGACGTCGTCGCGCCCGACAAAACTGTCCGCGGCAATGACCAACTGGCGGCCGCCGACGCGCACGGCAACTCCAACCTTCGGCCGATGCGTGGACTTCCACCCCAGAAGTTCGGCCAAGGCGACGACGGTCAAATCCTCCCCGGCGACCGTCAGCGAAGCGGGAATCGCGCCATCGGGATCCGGGTCTTCGGCCAACTCGATGAGTTCACGCACGGCCGTGAGCGGCAGTGCAAAGATTTGCGCATCTAACCGGACCATGAGGACCGGCAAGATTGCCAACGTCAAGGGCAGGATCACCGCGATCCGTGTGCCATGACCCAGTTCCGAACTGACCTGGATGCGCCCGGAAAGACGCTGAACGTTGGTGCGCACCACGTCCATGCCGACGCCGCGTCCCGAGATATTCGAGACTTCCGTCTTGGTTGAGAATCCCGGCAAAAAGATGAGATCAAAGCTTTTCTGTTCGTCGAACAGGCTCACCTCTTGCGCCGAGACAAGACCCTTCTCGACTGCTTTGCGACGCAGCACCGCGGCATCAATGCCGCGGCCATCGTCGGTAATTTCAATGACCACGGTGTCGCCGATTTGCTTGGCCCCGAGGCGGACGATGGCTTTTGCGGGTTTGCCGGCGGCGATGCGGTCGGCCGCGCCTTCGGTGCCGTGATCGACGGCGTTTCGAATCAAATGCACCAAGGGGTCGTTCAATTGATCCAGCAGCGTCTTGTCGAGTTCGGTCGAAGCCCCTTCGATGACGAGTTCCACGTCCTTGCCCAGCTGGCGCCCCAAGTCACGGGCCATGCGGGCATATTTCTGGAACACGCGGCCCACTTGCTGCATGCGCGCTTTCATGACCGCATTCTGGAGATCGGCCACCAGCATGTTGAGGTTGCGTAGGGTGCTCTCGAGCGTCTTTAACGTTGCCGTCGGAGTGTGCTCCTGCGCCAAGCGACGTTGCAGATTCAAAAGGCGATTTTTCGAAAGACCGATTTCGCCGGTCAGATTGAGAATCTGGTCAAAGCGCGCGATGTCGATGCGTAGCGATTCATTCGCACCGGCCGCGGAAGGCGGCGGGGCGCTGGGCGCAACCGGCCGACTCGTGCTCGGCGGTTTGGACGCATCGGGTGCACGCGCCTTCGCCTTTTCTTCAAAACCTGTCCCGGCCACAGCACGATAGAGCGCGTCCCAGTCGGGGCCGGAGTCATCCGACGCAGCGGCTGCGCTGCGGCCGGGAACCGGTATTTCGGGTGTCCGATCCTCCAGAGCCGCTTCGAGCTGCAGGAGGACAACCGCTTCTGCGGCCGCCGGAACTCCCCCGTCTGTCATGGTTGCGAACATGCGTCGCACCGTGCCCGTTGCGGCCAGAATGGCGTCCATCATCGACGGCTTGAGCTTCAGTTTGCCCGTGCGCAAGGCATCCAACAGGTTCTCGCCCTTGTGACAGACTTGGACGAGAGCATCGGCTTCGAGAAATCCCGCGCCGCCCTTGATGGTATGAAAACCGCGAAACACGGCGTTGAGCAAGTCGACATTGTCCGGCGCCCGCTCGAGATCGATCAGCTTGGCATCGACGTCGTCCAGAAGCTCTCCGGCTTCCTCCAAGAAGTCGTGCCACAGATCGTCGGCGACCATGCTCATGAAGGCCCCTAGAAACCGAGCTTCTCGAGCAGATCGTCAACCTGCTCTTGGTTGGTCACGACATCCGTACGTCCTTCGCTTCGAACCACCGGGCCACTGAATCCGACTTCGGTCGTCTCCCGATGGCGCTCCTCGGGCCGCGCTGCCACCAACAGCTCCAGCAATTCCTTTTCCACCGTATGGGCCAGCTCCACAATTTTCTTGATGACCTGACCGGTCAAATCATGAAAATCCTGCGCCATCATGATGTCGAGAAGTTTCTTCCCGGTAGCATCGGCTTTTTCGGGGACCCCGCTGAGAAAGGTATGCGTGGCAAGCGCAAGGTCGCGAAATTCAGAGCTCGGCAATTGGCCGTCGAACACCCGCTGCCAAGAAGCTCCGAGGGCGGACGCCTCACGGCTGAGTTCTTCTTGGATCGGCTTGGCCGTCTCGACCGCCTCCAACGCCCGCTCGGCGGCGCCTTGCGTCAAGCTCGATATGTAAGTGAGCCGATCGCGCGCATCGGGAAGCGCATCGACGACCTTTGCCATGGCCTTGTCGTAGCCGAGTTCGGACAACGCATCGTGCAGGCCGCGGGTCAGTCGTCCGACCCGGTCAAAAAGCTCCTCCGGCCCATGGATGGGGCCATCGACTCCCGCAGTCAATCCGAGGGCGGGCCCTGGAGCCTGCGCGCTGGCGGCGGCCACCGGCGCCGGGCTCGGCGGCGCGGCATTCTGACCCGAGATCGCGTCGAACAGCGCTTCAAGGTCCTCCGACTCTTGGGTTCCGGCTGAACTCATGACGGCACTTTCTGCATTTTCTCGATGATCTTGGCGAGTTTTTCCTCCAAAGTCGCACGCGTGAAAGGTTTGACGATGTATCCGCTCGCGCCGCATTGCGCTGCATTGATGATGTCTTCCTTTTTCGCCTCTGCCGTCACCATCAGGACCGGTATCCCCTTCAAGGCGCTGTCGGCACGCACTTCGCGCAACATTTCCAGACCGTTCATATTGGGCATGTTGATGTCACACACCACAAAATCGAAGTGTCCTGCGCGCAGCTTGGCCAGACCCGCCGCACCGTCTTCGGCTTCATCGATATCGCTATGGCCGATCTCCTTTAACAGGTTGCGCACAATGCGCCGCATCGTAGAAAAATCATCGACGACCAGAAATTTCATTGGGGTATCAGCCATAGCACGGCTCCTTCGCAGCAGTTGGGGCTTGCAAGAAGCCCCGGAGAGTATTGGCAAGTTGAACCGGATCGAATTTGGCGACATAGGCATCGACCCCGGCCTGTTCACCCATCGTGCGATTGGCGATCGACGATAGCGACGAGTGCATGATCACCGGAATACCGGCAAAACGGGCGTCGGCCTTCAATGTTCGGGTCAACATGTATCCGTCCAGCTCGGGCATCTCGGCGTCGACTAAGATTACCCCCAGACGCTCGCGCAACTCGCATTGATCTGCGATCGCGCCGGCGATAATCTCTTCCAGTTTCTCGAGCGCGTCGCGGCCATCGCAAGCGTGGGCATGGGGCGCACCCAGTTCGTCTAACACCTTGGCGATACGGCGCCGGGCCAAAGGCGAGTCGTCGGCAAAAAACACCATGCGTGCAGCGCCTGCGGCCAGTGCGGCAATCGGCACGGGAGCCGCTTCACCGATCGCGTCGTGCAGAACCTGCTCGACGTCCAGAATCGAAATCAGCTTGCCGTCGGGCAACTCGGTCACTGCGGTGACCAGGTGACCGACGTTCCCGAATATGGTCGAAGGCGCTTTGACGTTTTCCCAGCCCACCCGCACGATTCGATCGACATCTTGCACGCGAAGACCCTGGATGTGGCCGCTAAACTCCGTGATAATCAGTTTGGTCGGTTCGGTGACCGGGCGATCCAGGAAGAATCCCAAATCGATCACCGGAATGATATTGCCGCGCAACGAGATCATGCCATCGACCCCCGGCGGCGTATGCGGTGCGCGCGTGATGGGTGGCGTCACGCACACCTCGCACACCTTAAACACGTTCAGTCCATAAGTCTCAGGGCCACTGAGACGAAACAGGAGCAACTCCATCCGATTGGAACTGGCCAGCCGGGTCCGGCCATCGACCAAACTCAGTAACCGGTTCTCGTCATTTTTCACGGTAGATTCTCGCTTAAGAGGGTTGACGCTCACTTGGGTGCCGCCGGCGCCAAACTCGCCATCTTGACCGGGACTACCGTGGACGCAGCCACCGCCGCGCCCTCGCTCAGGACCTTGTCCGCAGTGGCCTTGTTCAACACAATGATGCTGATACGCCGGTTGATGGGGTTTAACGGATTGGTCGGATCCAACATGACGGCCGATCCCAGCCCTTCGACCCGAATCAATTTTTTCTCCTCCAGGCCGCCGGCAATCAGTTCACGCCGTGAGGCGTTGGCGCGATCGGCCGAGAGTTCCCAATTGCTGTAACCCTTATCGCCGAACGCATAAGCCGCCGCGTCGGTATGGCCCGACAGGCTGATAAAGTTGTCCACGCCATTGAGCGCCCCGGCCAACTGATGCAGAATCTCCCGCGTGTAGGGTTTCAATTCCGCGCTACCCGAGTCGAACATGGGTCGGTTTTGAGCGTCGACGATCTGAATGCGCAGTCCCTCGCTCGTGATATCCAACAGCAACTGATTCTTGAACGGGGCCAGCTGCGGGCTGGCTTCGATCAGGCTCTCGACTTTCTGTTGCAACCCTTTCAGGTATTCCTTCTCGCGACGCGCGCGCTCGGCTTCGGCAGCGCGCAGATCGACGATCGTTTTGGGCGCAGGGAGCTCACCGTTTTTAACCTGCCCTGCAGCGCGTGTCAGATCCTGGCCCCCGCCCCGGATAATGCTCGAGCTGTCGCCGCTGCCTGAGCCGCCGCGCAGCGCGACCTTAAGCGGCGTCTTGAAATAATTCGCGATCCCTTGCAGATCGCCCCGGGTTGTCGATCCCATGAGCCACATGAGCAGGAAGAACGCCATCATCGCGGTGACAAAATCGGCGTAAGCGATTTTCCAGGCGCCCCCGTGATGGGCGGCCGCCATTTTCTTGATGCGTACCACGCGTATCGTCGGCTTTTCGGAAGCTTCGGCCATTGGGACTCCTACGCAGCCTTGGACTGCTTGACGTGCGCCTCGAGCTCACCGAAGCTTGGCCGATCCGTCGAGTACAGGACTTTGCGCCCGAACTCGATTGCGATCGCCGGCGCGTAGCCGTTTAAACTTGCCAGGAGGGTGACCTTGGTGGTCTGAAACAGCTTGGTCGACTCATCGGCGCGTTGCTGCAGGAGCGACGCCAACGGTGCTGCGAAGCCGTAGGCCAATAGAATACCGAGGAAGGTGCCGACCAAGGCGTGGGCGATCATGATGCCGAGTTCCGCAGGAGGCGCTCCGACCGACTCCATCGTGTGCACCACGCCCATCACCGCCGCCACGATACCAAAGGCGGGCAAGCCATCGCCGATACGCGAGACCGCGTGGGCCGGAATTTCGGCCTCGTGGTGGTGGGTCTCGATCTCGTTGTCCATCAAGTTCTCAATCTCGAATGCGTTCAAGTTGCCACTGACCATGATGCGCAGATAGTCGGTCAAAAACTCCACCAGCGAGTGATCCGCGATGATCTTCGGATACTTCTGAAATATCGCGCTGGCTTTGGGGTCCTCGATGTCACGCTCGATCGACATCAGACCCTCCTTGCGCGTGCGGGTCAGGATGTCATAGAGCAAGGACATGAGTTCCAGATACAGCGTTTTGTTGTATTTCGATCCGGCAAAGGTTCCGGGCAACGTCGACAACGTCGCCTTTAATACCTTCGTCGGATTGCCTGCGATGAAAGCGCCCGTTGCAGCACCGCCGATCATGAGTAGTTCCACCGGCTGCAAAAGCGCTGCCAGATGGCCTCCGGAAAGCGCAAAGCCGCCGAAGACGGACGCGACAATAATCAGGGTGCCGATGAGCGAAAGCATGTAGTTTCCGTAAGTCGCGCGGCCCCGACGGGCTGGGGCGACGCGCGGGGCCGTCCTACAATTTCGGCTTTTTACGGATTTTCTTTAATGCTGAACAAGGGGCGAAATTCCCCTCTAATGCACTTACGCCGCAAGGCTCCCTTGAGCGGCATGCGTTTTGCCTGCCCGGGAGGGGACATTGCACAGCCCGCAAACGAAGTGCTCGTTCAGGTCGGCGGTGTGGGTCACGAAGTGTCCACCACATTCCGTGCAGACCGTTGTGCCCAACAAGCCACTATCGAGGTAACGCACCAGAATCCAGGCCCGAGTGAGCGTGAGCTTGCATTCGAGTTCGAGCGAGGCGACTTGTTCAAGATACAGGCGATAGGCACTCACGAGGGCCTCGGTGCGATGTTTTTTGCAACGCACGGTCAGGTGCTTGTACCCGGCCAGAAACAGTGAGGCGTGGATGGAAGGTTGCCAGGTCAGGAACCAGTCGGTCGAAAACGGCAGCATTCCCTTCGGTGGTGACTTGCCTTGGATTTCCTTGTAGAGGCGCAATAGGCGCTCGCGACTCAGATCCGTTTCGGACTCCAATACCTGAAGACGCGCACCAAGGCGCACCAATTCTGTCGCCAGTTCGATCTGGCGTGCCTCATCGAGAACGCTGCGAATACGCATCTTAAACTTCCGCCAGGGCTTGATTCGACATCAGGATCGCGGCGTGTACCTTGCCCATTCCATGTTCCTTCTCGCCCTGCTTACCATGATCGGTAATGAGGTCCCAGATCAACTGATCATCGACCCGGAATCGGCACATCAGCATATTCGATCCCGCCACCTTGACCAGTTGTGCCAAGGACAGTGAGGCGATGAGATCCGCCAGTCCTGAGCTTATGCCCAGGCGAAACGTTGCCTCCGCCTTGTCTTCGCTGATCATGCTTTTTGCAAGCAACATGTAAGACAAGTTGGTTTCGCGCACTTCATCGAGCAGTTTTTCGAACTTCATCGCGCTTCTCCGAAAGGGACGGGGTTGGTTCGCCGTTGATGCAATATTGCCCGACAGTACCTATTGCCGCGACGGCGTGCACACCACTTCTTTGGACGGATTAATGCGCGGCGTTTTGTAGGAAATCTTCTGACAACGCAAAAACTTTTCCCGTCGGATCAAGCGCTTGATCGTTTCAGCAACTCTGGCGGCGCAAAAATTGCGCTGATCGTCGTCTCAAGATTTTGCGTTTGCGGCCGTAAAGCGGGTCGTGAGGGCGTGAGGCCCGCCCGAGCCTGGCTCGGCGAACCCTCATTGGCAATTCGATGTAACGACCCCTTCATAAATCCTTCGGGGAGCCGATTCCCCTTGGGGCGCCACAAAGCGAAGGCACCGCGGACGCTCGGGTGCCTGAACAAAACGGATTATCAGAGATATTAGCGTGGGGAAATCGTGCGAATGAGCGTCAAGACCAGTGAATTGCGCAAGACGCTCGGGCAGATTAACGAGCTGGCCACCCCAGTGGAGCTCGAAGCACAAAATCTCCATTGGGATATGGAGCGGGTATTTCGCAATCTGTCGCAGGATACCGACGGCACATTCGGCATTTATGGCCGAGCGAAGCTGCGCTCGGCCTATCAGCCTATCCTCAGCATCACGCATCGCCGTGTCGTTGGATACGAGGCACTGCTACGCCCCTACTATGACGATGGGTCCCAATCGAGTCCTGCCGATCTGCTCGCGAGTTCGGCAGCGCGGGGGGAACAACTGATTGTCGACCGGGTATCACGGGCAGCCCACGTCGCCAATTACGGCGCAGCGCGCGGGAACGCGTGGTTGTTTCTGAATATGCATCCGGATGTCTTTAGCGTCGGCTCGAGAACCAGGATCCTGCCGAAGCAACTCCTGCAGCGTTATGACCTATCGCCGCAGCAGATTGTATTGGAGCTCCTCGAGCAGCAATCCTATGACGAAACGGCATTCAACGAGGCCTCAGCCGAATACCGAGCGCAGGGATTCATGCTTGCGATCGATGACTTCGGCAGCGGCCAGTCGAACTTCGACCGGGTCTGGAACATGCACCCGGATTTCGTCAAGTTAGACCGCAGTCTTGTACAGCGTGCCGAAGACAGCTTGGCGAACCAACGCATGGTGCGCCATATCGTGGCGCTTTTGCATCAAGCGGGAACGATGGTCGTCGCCGAGGGTGTCGAGACGAGGCGCCAGGCACTGGTCATGATGGAAGCGGATGTCGATTTCCTGCAAGGTTTCTGGCTTGGACACCCAAGCCCGGCGGTGAGCGACGCCCAAGCCAAGTTGGCGGTCGAGCGCTTAAATGAGGCCTGGGATAGCTTCGCGCATTACGACGAGACGTTAGAACGTGAGCGAGCACAATCGCTCAAGCCGTTTCGGGCCGGGCTAAAGACTGCCGCCCACGTGCTCGCGACCGAAGGGGATGTCGCCCGTGCCGCCGCCATTTTCTTTTCGGTTCCCGGAACGTTGCGATTCTTCATCCTGGACGATCGTGGCGTGATGAACTTGCCGGCCCAGGTTAATGCGTTCAGAACGCGGCTGGACAACCCAAGCCTGCGCCCGTTACAGCCCGACGTGGATTCCAATTGGTCGCGCCGCGCCTACTTCAAGCAGGCTTTGAAAAATTTAGGAAAAGTCGTGATCGTCGGGCCTCACTACTCCCTGACCGACGGCCAGGGTGTCTATACGGCAGCCATCGCACAGGAACAGGGCGGCAATGTAAGCGTTCTCTGTGGCGACTTCGAGTTGGCAAGCGAACGGACAATGCCCGAAGTGCTGTGCCGCGCCCACCCGAGTGATGGCAACACCCATGCAGAAGATTTTGATCCAACCCTTTCGGTTATTGGTCTCGCTTCAGGCATGCCGCGGCCTTTTTGGCCCTGACTGCACAACGAACGTACCCGTTTTTTTGCACATCTGTGACCGTTGCGCTCGATCAAGCGATCGCCGTTGCCCTAGGTGAGAGTCCACAGCGCGCGCTTGAAGCGGCCGGCCCAGTCGCTTGAAGTTCCACCGATTGCCGCGCGAGTTTCCTTTGTCTCATAAGCAAAGAGCGACTTGTGTTCACCAAATTCCGGAACGCCTCGACGGGCATCCTTTGTCCCCGCAGGTGCGCATGCGCCACAGTGAAAGACGCGTAGCGCGCTTGTTTCGACATCTCCTGCAACAGTTCTACGACGACGTTGAGTGCTCGTTGTTTATACGTGGTGGTGACCGCGAGGTTCAACAAAGGCGAGTTCCCGTTTTTATCGAGCGCGAAGTCAGACGAATAGTGGGGGACCTTTGCAGATGCAGCGCCGATGTTTTGTGGCGCAGTTCGGTCAAATCGCGCCAGAAAAATGATTTTTCTGGCGCGATTTGACTTGCCCATCATTTTATTTGGCGCGATAATTGAAATCGCGCCAGAAAAAAACCACCCTATGCCAAAAATCGTCCCTCGTGTGGAACTGGACGCCGTCTTGGCGGCGGCGCGGCACCCCGAGGGTGCCAGCATAGAAGAACTGCACAACGCAATTCCGGCAATTCCGCGCCGGACCCTACAACGGCGCCTAGCTGATCTCGTGAAAGCCAACCGGCTGGACGCCGAAGGCCAGGGTCCGGCGCGCCGATACCGCGCTGTCGCCACGCCGACGACACCGATTGTTCACCCGGCAAGTATTGCAAACGGCGATATCGGGAAGGCTAATGCAGAACATTACGTGCCGCTTTCACACGGCGGAGAAGAGGTCCGCGACCTGGTCCAGCGACCGCCAGCCGCCCGCACACCGGTAGGCTACAACCGCGACTTTTTGGACGGTTACACTCCGAACGTTACAGCCTATTTGACCGAATCCACACGGCACCGTTTGAATGAATTGGGCCGTTCGTCCGCGCGGGAACAGCCGGCAGGGACCTACGCCCGACACATCCTGAATCGATTGCTCGTCGACTTGTCCTGGGCCTCTAGCCGCCTAGAAGGGAATACCTACACGCGGCTGGATACTCAGAATCTGATCGAGTTCGGTATGGTCGCCGACGGCAAAGATCAGCTCGACGCGCAGATGATCCTAAACCACAAGGCCGCCATCGAAATGCTGGTGGCAAACGCAGAGGAAGTCGGCTTGAACGCCTACACCTTCTGCAATCTGCATGCCCTGCTGTCGGAAAACCTTCTGCCCGACCCGGGAGCGGCCGGTCGTATTCGTCGGATTCCGGTGGACATCGCTGGCACCGTCTATCAGCCGTTGGCGATCCCGCAACAGGTCGAAGAATATTTCCATAAGATTTTGGGCAAAGCCGATGCGATCGCCGATCCCTTCGAGCAGGCGTTCTTCATCATGGTTCACATCCCCTATCTGCAGCCGTTTGAGGATGTGAATAAACGCGTCTCACGACTCGGCGCAAACATTCCGTTGATCCGCAGAAACCTTGCACCGCTATCCTTCGTTGAAGTTCCCGAACGCGCTTATGTGAACGCCGTGCTGGGAGTCTACGAGCTCAACCGCGTCGATCTGCTGGCCGATGTGTTCGTTTGGGCCTATGAACGTTCCTGCCAACGTTTTACCGTGCTCAAAGACGCATTACCCGAGCCCGACCCGCTGCGCCTGCGCTACAGAATAGAACTCAGGGAAGTGGTGGGCGCCATGGTGCGTAGCGCTCGCTCTATCGACGCGAAGGCGATCGGGGAGCTTGCGACACCGCTCGTTGCCAAGGCGGATCTGCCCGAATTCGTTGCAATGGTGGCCAACGAGCTACATCACTTGCACGAAGGCAGTGTTGCGCGCTACGGCTTACGCCTGTCCGAGTTCAGAAGCTGGAAGGACCAGCGGCAACGTTGATGTTACGTCATCGGCAAGCCTTGGCAGAACGGGACGAACGAAATCTTCAACGGCAAGTTCGGCGACGAATTCTTGGCCATGAAGTGGTTCAGGAACCGGATCGAAGCCAAGGTGGTGATCGAAGACTGGCGTGTCTACTGTAGTACTGTCCGACCGCAGTCGAGCTTGAGCTTCGAGGCGATGATCAATCACCTTCGCACCATCCAGCCCCCCGCTAAGACGATCGCTCGAAAAATCTGGTTCCCCGAGGCTAGCGGGGGAATTGAGCGTGGGCTTTTCAGCGCGCCGAAGTACCACACGTCATCGGAGGATTCCGACGACGGCCATGGTACGCGTCCTTCTATTACTGCAGCTTGATTTCGACGTCGACACCCGCAGGCAAGTCGAGCTTCATGAGCGCGTCGACCGTCTTATCGGTCGGATCGATGATGTCCATCAGGCGTTGATGGGTCCGAATCTCAAACTGGTCGCGCGAAGTCTTGTTGACATGCGGCGAGCGCAAGACGTCGAAACGCTGAATGCGCGTGGGCAGCGGCACCGGACCGCGTACCACCGCTCCCGTGCGCTTGGCGGTATCGACGATTTCCAAGGCCGACTGGTCGATCAGGCGATAGTCGAAGGCCTTTAGGCGAATTCGAATTTTTTGGCTTTGCATTTGAATCTCCAAAGAACGAGGTGGCAGGGCACGATGCCCTGCCACGTAAATAAGGACCGCCTAGGCGAGGATTTTGGAGACGACGCCAGCGCCGACGGTACGGCCGCCTTCACGAATCGCAAAGCGCAATCCTTCTTCCATCGCAATCGGATTGATCAGCTTCACCGTGATCTGCACATTGTCTCCAGGCATCACCATCTCTTTGCCCGCTTCCAGTTCGATCGACCCCGTCACATCCGTCGTCCGAAAGTAAAACTGCGGCCGGTAATTGTTGAAAAACGGCGTGTGCCGCCCGCCCTCTTCCTTCGACAGCACATACACCTCCGCCGTAAAGTGCGTATGCGGCTTGATCGTGCCCGGCTTACACAGCACCTGACCGCGTTCCACTTCCTCGCGTTTGGTGCCGCGCAGCAAGATCCCGACATTGTCGCCCGCCTGACCCTGATCCAGCAGCTTGCGAAACATCTCCACGCCCGTGCAGATCGTCTTTTGCGTATCCCGTATCCCCACGATCTCGATCTCTTCGCCCACCTTGATCACGCCGCGCTCGACCCGACCCGTCACCACCGTGCCGCGGCCCGAGATCGAAAACACATCCTCCACCGGCATCAAAAACGCCCCATCGATGGCGCGCTCCGGTTGCGGAATATAGCTATCCAACGCATCCGCCAGCTTCATGATCGCCACTTCCCCCAACTCGCCCTTGTCGCCATCTAACGCCAGCTTGGCCGAGCCAATCACGATCGGCGTGTCGTCCCCCGGAAAATCGTATTTCGACAGCAATTCCCGCACTTCCATCTCCACCAGCTCCAGCAATTCCTTGTCGTCGACCATGTCCGCCTTGTTCATGAACACGACGATATACGGCACCCCAACCTGCCGCGCCAGCAGAATGTGCTCCCGCGTTTGCGGCATCGGTCCGTCCGCCGCCGACACCACCAGAATCGCACCATCCATCTGCGCTGCACCCGTAATCATGTTCTTCACATAATCCGCATGCCCCGGACAGTCCACGTGCGCATAGTGCCGCTTCGACGTCTCGTATTCCACGTGCGCCGTATTGATCGTGATCCCGCGTGCCTTCTCTTCCGGCGCCGCATCGATCTGGTCGTACGCCTTCGCCTCCCCGCCAAACTTCTTCGAGAGCACCGACGTCATCGCCGCCGTCAGCGTCGTCTTCCCATGGTCCACGTGCCCAATCGTCCCCACGTTCACGTGCGGCTTGGTCCGCTCAAACTTCCCTTTTGCCATTTTCGACTCCTGCTCTCGCTTGTTTATTAGTTCAAACTTGTGCGTGCAACACGTGTTCTACCGCTCTACCGAATTCGATGGTGCCCTTGACGCGGATTGAACGCGTGGCCTCTCCCTTACCAAGGGAGTGCTCTACCACTGAGCTACAAGGGCGTTTTGCCGCGCCCGGCCACTCACCTACCCGTTGCTCTCAAAATCAATCCTCGTTCACCTGCCGAGGGGCCGACCCACCGGGACCTTGTGGAGCGGGTGAAGGGAATCGAACCCTCGTCATAAGCTTGGAAGGCTTCTGCTCTACCATTGAGCTACACCCGCGACACCCTCTCGCCTCCACGGGAGGACAATCCTGGTGGAGGAGGTTGGATTCGAACCAACGTAGGCGTAAGCCAACAGATTTACAGTCTGCCCCCTTTAGCCACTCGGGCACCCCTCCGCAGAGAACCGCAAATTATGAGCGATGGATGGGTGAATGTCAAGGTGCGGGCGGGTCTCCAGCCGACCGCAGAGGGTTAATTTCTCGCTCGGCATCGGTCGTCGGTTCGTTCTGGCTCATAGGCCATCGAAAAACCTTGGGGGATCGGCTTAGAACTTCTGATACGCAAGCGGTTGAAAAATCCGGCGTTATTGACGCGTTCCGGACATTTGTCGCTGTCCTCGACGAATCCCGCATCGAAAGCTCAGAGTCATTACAAAAAAATGAGCCTCCTTATGCGTAAAAAATGACCGGCCACCCCCATGCAAATCTGGCGAAGCCCAAATCGCGCGCTGGAGGGCTGGCGAATGCAAGATGGCTTTGCTGGTTTGTGGGGGGCGGCTTGCAACGCGCATGTGGACCAGTTACTTGAACCGTCGTCTGGCTACGATTACTTTCACAAGGCGCCACGCTCGACCGCACGTCAGTCCAGACAGCTTCCCGGCTGCCATGTCGATTAGATGTTGCATCAGAATTCGCCTATGAAGAGAATTTCATCGGCAATCATGACTCTGCCACGATCCTCCTGCATTTATGGAGTTGTGTTCCACAGTTGCAAGGGCACTAGGGTAGATGGTTTATAATATTACTTATAAGTCAACTCATGGTTGACATTTACTGGCATAAAATGAACTGGACAGTGGTTTGCATATGCTCTACATTTGTCTACTGTGAGTAGACATCCAGACACCAAATTAAACCGCCTGCAGACCATGCTGCCGGAAGGGGTGGTCGTCAGTAGCCGTCAGTTGTTAGCGAGTACCTATTCGCGACAGCTTGTCTTGAAATATGTGACCGGCGGCTGGCTCGTACGACTCAGCCGCGGTGCATACCGGCGTCCCGGTCCGCCTCTCAAGTGGGAGAACATCGCTTACTCCGTCCAACAGATGAACCTGCCGTTCCATCCGGGCGGCGAAACCGCTCTCGGATTGCTAGGACGCGCACATCAACTCCCGGTTTCTGGGCACCAAACCGTGCACATTTACGGCAGCGCGAAGCTTCCCCTTTGGACCGCCAAAGCCGTGCCTAGCGTGCGCTTTAGACATCACGCCGAGGAGCTTTTCGATGAGCCGCCACCGTTCTGGTGCCGATCGCAGGGCAGTACATTGATCGGCGATCCCAGTTGGGAACCATACCGCTGGGGCCCTTGGGACTGGAACATCTATATCTCTTCCCCCGAACGCGCCTGGCTGGAATTCCTGCAGGCCGTTCCGGCCAAGGCCGGCTTCGACGAAGCAGACGAACTGGCTAGCGGGCTGCGCACACTGCGGCCGAAACTCATGGAAGCCCTATTGGAGCGCTGCAACAGCTTCAAGGTCAAACGTCTCGCCTTCTGGCTGGGCGAGCGTCACCATCATGCGTGGGTATCCAAAATCAATCGCGGATCGATCAGCCTCGGACGGGGCAAGCGCTCCTTAACGCCCGGCGGACGACTCATCAAAGGCTACAACATTACCGTGCCTCGGCACCTCACAAATGATGTTTGAAGAACGCTACCTTGGTCAGGTCCGGCTGCTCATCGCAGTGCTGCCCTTCATCGTCGACGAACCTTGCTTTGCCCTTAAAGGGGCACTGCCATCAATCTCTTCGTGCGCGAAATGCCGCGCCTTTCGGTGGACATTGATCTAACTTACTTGCCGTTGGAGGATCGTGACACGACGCTGCGAACTCCTCGCCCCGCGGTGGAACGACCTTCGGCTCGTTTACGAGCAACACTTCATAGGCATGACGCGGGAGCCGGTGCCACTCAGTGCGCTCGAAGCGACACGGGACCGTCTATTGGACCAAATCGCGCGCCACTGGCAGCGCAGTGACAGCGATTTCCTGGTATCGCTGAAAAAACGGGAACCCCGCTGGGACGCCCTCGGTTTGGATGCGGCAAAAAACCTTCCAGCGCTGCAGTGGAAATTGGTGAACTTGCGAAAGATGTCATCGTCGAAACACGCCACCGCAGTGGCCAAGCTTGATCCACGCTCGCCGCCCTGACCGAAAGAGCCAAGGGATTGCGCAACGGACATGTGTAGTCAGCTTGTACGCATCCGCACGCTATAATCAGCTCGCGGTTTCTATTCCAGGTCATGTCGAATTCCCTTTTGAATCAACGCCCTCTGTCGGGACTTCCCCTCTCGCGCTTGCCGTTCATCGCGCTGGGGGTTGCGCTGATCATTCTGGCTGGCGCCGCGACGCTTTGGTACACGCGCGTCATCCCGGCTCCGAACATGGTATTGACCACGCTAAAGGGCGAGAAATTTGCGCTGTCGGATCTGCGCGGCAAGGTTGTCGTGGTTAATTTCTGGGTATCGAACTGCGTGCCCTGCATACGCGAGATGCCACAACTGGTGAGAACCTACGAAGCCTACCGAAAAGATGGCGTCGAATTCATCGCCATTGCCGCGAGCTACGATCCGCCTTCCTCGGTTCTCGACTACGCCCAGAGCCGTCACCTGCCGTTCAAGGTCGCGCTCGATCTGGACGGACTGGCCGCGCATCGTTTCGGCGACGTCGAATTCACGCCGACCACGTTTGTCATCGACCGCCAGGGCCACATCGTCAAACGTTATCTGGGTGAACTGGATTTTTCGAAGCTACGGCGCACCATCAACGCCCACTTGGCCACGTAACGCCCAGAGTCGCTTACACCCGACATGAACGACGAGAGGCTGCCCATCTTTTCTGTCCGATGCGCGAGTTATCGGTCGTCCTGTTCAATGACGACAGCCGATGCTGACGCTTGCATGCCGTCCTGATTTTCCTGCATCAAAGCGCGTCGCAGCCGGCTGGGGTGCCGTCGTCTCCAGAGGTGAAACGCCAGAAACAGCACCACCGCGAGATTTGTCGCCAAAAGAAGGGCTCGCTGCCACGTCTGATGCAGAATGACCCCGTGAATCTCGAGAGGAAGATAGACGACCCCCGACAATGCGCCGATCCATTCCCCCCAGGCGCGCTCGTGCCAGAGTCCCCATGATTCGGCGAACCTCAATAGGGCATAGGCAAGGGCCACCGAAATAACCCAAACCACACGCATTCCTTCGAGCCGGGTTGCAATGCCCATCATCACGCGCGCAATAAGGCCGACCGGATCAAGCCCCAGGTCCGCAACCAGGTCCGTCGCCTCCAGATGCACGCCGTGGCGCAGGAAAAATACGGCGCCTGCGGCAAGCCCCAGCGCCAGCAACGCTTTGAGGGCCTCGAAAAGCGCGATGGTGCGCAAGGCGGCGACGTCGCGCGCGCTCCATATCGAACCCTGCGGCAGGAGTTTCATCGATCAGTCACTCATGGTCGGCCCGAAGGCCATTCTACGGCTGAGACACGGCGCCCTCCGCGCGCTCCACGGGAGCAAGACGAAACGACGCACTGGGTGGCCGTCAAAAAAAGAGCGTAAAAGATTGTAAAACCGCATAACCCGACCTTGACACCCGCTTCCAAATGGACGAAAAGGGAAGTGTCTCCACTACCCGAAAACCCATGGACAGTTGCCCAAGTGAATCCGCAAGTGCAGTGATCAGCGAGATTTAGGCGACAGGTTTTCCGCCGCCGTCTCGCTGAAAAGCGGGACGGTGCGTTGCAAGCAGTTTCTCGGTGGCTAGGCGCCAAATCTGGCGCCCCCCGCACCTTCCTTTCATGCAGTCTGAACTGGTCGCATCCGGCCGGGCATTCGTGCCCGGACCGCACGTCTGGCCCGATCGACGTATCGCATCGGGCCAGGCGTGATGAAGTGTCCAGTCGCAACGCGTGCGCCGCAGCATGATGTCTGAGTGGCGCACGGTCGACCGAAGGAGGTGCATCATGACATTCAAAGCACATTGGCTTTCGATGGCGCATCTGCGCGAAGTATGTCCCGCACCCTTTGCGAACCGCGGGGCACTGCGGCGCGAAGCCGCCCGCGCCTGCGTACCGGAGCAGCCGCTGGGACTGGCACAAGCGCGAATTGAAGGCAAGATCTTCGGGCTTCTCGTCGCGCCTCTGTAAGGTTCCATGCGGGCACGACAAGAGCGGCAGCGCGTTTGGCACGTCAATGGCCCGGCGCCGCGACCGCGGCTTCGATCGACAGAGGCGCAACCTCGGGCGCGGGCAAAACCCGCGCGCGATAGCGTCGGTCCTCGTAGTAGCGGATCTTTTCCGCCAATAGGGGTGCGCAATTTTCAAGGAGGATCACCTCGCGATCGGCGCCCATATTTTTGAGTTCCTGGGGCAGCATCAGCGGGCGTTTCTGGCCGGTGCTGCGCCACGAGCGTGACCGGCTCTGGTGCAGCCCGGTGTGCGATCGGGTCTGGGAGACCGATGCCACGTCCTCGGTGAGAGTCCCCAACATCTGCGAATACTCTTCCGCATCACGCTGCTCTCGCGGGGCAAACACGACCTGCAAGGCATGATTGGTCATCAACGTCCGCGCCACCAACTCCCCGTAGACCGAGGCCAATTGTGCGATCGATTGGATGATGGTCAACAGTCGGAGGTTGTAGCCAGCGAGAAAGGGCATGGCGCGGGCGATGATATCCACTTTTCCCATGGCCGCAAATTCGTCCATCACGAGCAGACATTGATAGCGCAGCGTCGGGTCACGTTCGGGCCGCTCGCGGGTATTTAGGTGCACGAGTTGGGAGAAGAAAAGATTAACGAGCACCGCCGCTTCCCCCAAGCGATTGGGTGCAATCCCGAGGTAGATGCTCATCCGTTGGCGCCGCACCTGAGTCAAGGAAAAATCGCTCGCCGAAGTTGCCACATCGACGATGGGGTTGGCCCAAATCATCAGCGGTGCGTTAAAGGCGGCAAGGATCCCTGGGAAGGTTGCGTCGCCATTGGCCAGGAAACGTGCCAGCGCGTCCCGACATGGTGCGGACAGTTTCCTACTTTCGGTCGCCGGCGGCATCATCAGTCGCAAAAGATAAGTCCGCACGGGCGCGCCGTATCCCGACGACTGCCGCAAAATCTCGCCGAAGGTGCGCGGCACCCCGGGCGTCTCGCACACGTACAGAGCCAAGCCCACGAACAGATTGCGCGCGTGATCGTTCCAAAACGATTCGGCGCCGCGGTCCGGGTAGAGGACATAGCCAATGGAAAGAATATCCCCGGCCCGAAAACGCAAGTCTTCGGACACCTCGTCCAAGGGATTGTATCGATGCGTGCGCAAATCCTCGGCGAAAGGATTAAACAAATAGACGGCATGTCCGCAGCGCGCACGAAACCCAGCCGTGACGTCGAAATTCTCTTGCTTGATATCGAGTACCACCACTGAATCCGGAAACTGGAGCAGGTTTGGAATGACCACGCCCACCCCTTTCCCCGAACGGGTCGGCGCCGCCAAAAGGACGAATTGCTGACCGGCGAACATGAGATAACGACCACCGTGCTTGCCGACGACGATCCCCTGTTCGCCCAAAAGGCCTGAAGCCCGAATTTCATCCGTGCGGGCAAACGCGGCGGCGCCGTACAAAGGTCTGGCACGCCTGCGTGTCGCGCCGTAGACCCACACCGGGGCCACAAGGACCATCGCGAGTGCCACGACAAAAACTGCGTAGGCCTCAAACCGATGAGAGGCCACGGCAGAGTTTGTCTGCCAATAGGCAGAGTAGGTCGCGAGCGTTGCGCCGCGCGGATCGGCGCCCTGCAGCCACAAAATAAAGGCGCCTGCGAGCCACTCCGTGACAGCCGCGACCAGTATTGTCGACCCGAGTGCCAAAATCAAAACCTTTTGCGCGCGTCTCATGCTTCATGCCTATGCGATGCGATAACACGTGCGAGGCTAGCAAGCGGCACGACATTCGGCCGTCGAATGAGAAAGAAAAGCGCATGGCATTGCGCATTCGTATCCGCTCATCTCATCATCGACGATGACTTCGGTCCGCTCCCTGAATCCGTGCAAATCGTGTCGTGGCGATTCGTGCTGACCACGTTTCGCGGCTCGCGAAACGCGCGGCGCTTTGACCTCAATCGCCTGGGCGTCATCACATCAAAAGGTGTACCGGATGGTGCTAGGAGGTGCGCAGCTTGAGCCGTCCGCGGACCAAAAGTGCGAGTCGTTCTCGCCTTTCCTCTTCGGACCAGGTCTCAGGCGACGAGATTCTCTGCGGATCGAGGCGGCGGCGCTCACCCGTCAATGGGTCATGCTCAGCGCTGCTGCCCGCACCGGCTGCGCGAATGGCTGGATGGTTATCGGTTCTGTTAGTCATAGTGGCTTTTCTGCAAAGGAGTCGACGAGAGCAATGCTCCGCAAGCCCCATGCCCGCGCGAGGGGCGGGCTGAGCAGCTTCCGAATTCCTGGGAAAGGGCACGACACCTGGGATTCAAGGCACGGCGCTTGCTGGAATCGTGGGAAGGGGCATTCCTCTCCTGCTTGCTCGCCACACGAATTCGTTTGACGAGTGCGTCCCCGGTGGTGATTTGCGTACCCGGGCCTGCCGTCTTTTCCACTTCTTCCATGCCAAAAGAGCCGAACCGATTCCGGCACCCCAGGCTCTCGATCGGCGTAGCCCTCGTCGTTGGCGCCCTCGTCGTCCTGTATATCTTCTTTGATTGGAACTGGCTGCGTAGCCCGCTCGAGCACTACGTCACCCAGAAAACCCATCGGGTCTTTCGCGTCGCCGACCTGAAGGTCCGCCTGGGTCTGACACCCGTGATCCGGATGCGCGACGTTTATTTCGAGAATGCGCCCTGGTCGCACCGGCAGCCGATGGCCTCCATCGGGCAACTGGAATTCTCGATTTCCCTGCGTGCCCTATGGCACGGCCAAATGATCATCCCGCAGCTCTCCCTGGCAGATGCCCATGTGCTGCTCGAGCGCACCGCCGACGGGCATAAGAATTGGCTCCTGTCCGACCCCGAAGACCGCTCGCCCAGCCGGTGGCATATCTCCACACTGCATGCCGAACGGACCGAACTGACGTACATCGACCGGGAAAAGGATTTTCAGGTCACGATTGACGCGTCGGCGATTTCCGATCGCGGCCTTTTGCATACGACGGATCCACGCTTTCAGACCCGTCTCGATTTCAAGGGTCGGTATCGCGATGCGCCATTTTCGGGGGAAGCCTTGACCGGAAATCTCGTGAGCCTGCAGCAATCCGATAAACCGTTTCCGCTGCTGGGACATCTGAATGCAGGACAGACCAAAGTCGACGTGAATGGTACGGTCGCGGACGTGGTCGATCTGTCGGCGATCGATGCACAAGTCAAAGTCAACGGTCCCACGTTAAGCAATCTCTACCCCTTTCTCCTGTTGCCACTCCCGACCTCACCGGCCTACGACATCGACGGGCATTTAATCTACCGCGGCACGCAATATACCTATAGCGACTTTAAAGGTCGGATAGGAAAAAGCGATATCCGAGGGGACGCCACTTATATCGCACGTTCACCGCGGCCGTTCCTGAAGATCAAATTGCAAAGTCGGGTTCTCGATATGGTGGATCTGGGTCCGCTGATGGGGATAGATCGCACATCGGGAAGTGCCAAATCACCCCCACCCATCGCGTCCGGCCCAAACAAGGATTCGGATACCACATCGCCAAATGCGCGCAGCGCAAACGGCGACGACGATCGGCTGTTGCCGCGCGGAAAAATCGATTCAGCACGTCTAAAGGCCATCGACGCCCAGGTTTCCCTGTCGGCGGAGCATTTGCAGGCGCCCTCTCAACTCGCCTTTGAAAGCTTGCGCCTTCAACTCAATCTGAAAGATGGCCTGATGCGCATGGATCCGGTCGATTTCGGTTTTGCCGGTGGCCGCATCGTCGGCCAGATTACCCTGAATGCCAACGTCGCCCCCGTGGCTGCCACAATTTCGGTGGAGGCCCGTGGCCTCGATCTGGCGCATTTCATCCCGTCGTCGAAGCAAATCTCTCCCAGCGAAGGGAAAATCGCGGCTCGAATTCACCTGGACGGGCGAGGAAACTCGGTCGGTGCGGTATTGGCCGATTCAAACGGTTCTGCGAGTGCGGCCATTGCGGGTGGCCGCGTGTCGAATCTCGCCGATGCGTTGGTGGGCCTAAACGGGGCCAAGATCCTCGATCTCCTTGCGACCGGAGACAAGAACATCGCACTGCGCTGCGCGGCGATCGACCTGGATGTCAAAAACGGGGTCGGGCAGACCCGCACTTTCGTGTTCGACACCGAACAAACAGAGATCCTGGGAAGTGGCAGCGTCAATTTCTCCACCGAGCACTTTGATATCGTCTTGCACCCGGAACCCAAACATCCGAGCATTCTTTCCCTGCGCTCGCCAATTCATCTGTCGGGCTCGTTTAAACACCCGACCTTCGCCGTCGACAAGACAGCGGTCATCGCGCGCGCCGGCGGCGCCATCGCATTGGGAATTTTGAGCCCGCTCGCAGCGCTCCTGCCTCTTCTGGAACCGGGCCCTGGGCGGGATGCCGATTGTGCGGCCCTTTTCGGACGGCGCTAGATGCCACCCCCCAATCGATTCACCTTGTCGTGAGGCTACTTGGCTGGCTTGAATTGAAGATGCCGGAACGCGGCCGTCAGCGTCGGTCGCGTCGTCGCATAATGTTGCCAGGGATCGTGTTTGAGGCGATCGAGCCGTTCAAACACATTCGAGATCGTCCACTGATCCGCGGATTTGACGGCGTCAAGCTCCTGCCACTCCAGAGGTGTCGAAACCCCAAGCCCCGGGCGCGCACGCGCTGAATAGGCGGCCACTGTCGTCGCGCCGCGGCCGTTTCTCAGATAGTCTACAAAAATCCGTCCGACGCGGTGCTTCGCGCCGCTTTGGGCCACGAAACGCTGCGGTATCGTGCGCGCCAGATGAAGCACGATTGCCTTCGAGAAATCTTTCACCGTGTCCCATTCGTAACGCGGTGCGATGGGCACGACCACATGCAGGCCTTTGCCGCCGCTTGTCTTTAAGAAGCTTTCGAGTCCGATCTCGCCCAGGAGTGTTTTGGTCAAAAGCGCGGCTTGCGCGATGACTTCAAACGGCACCTTTGCGCCCGGGTCCAAGTCCAGCACCATCCGATCGGGTTTCTCCATGTTGCGTCGGGTCGCATTCCAGGTATGAAACTCGATGACGTTGTATTGGGCGGCGCCGACGATACCCGCTTCTGAGACAACCTCGAGCAACGGTTGCGCGCCAGGGACCGAAACATCTTCCAATTGCCTCATGCCCGGGATGTGCAGCGACTCGGAATGTTTCTGAAAGAACATCTCGCCCCCGATGCCGCCAGGGGCGCGCACCATGGATACGGGTCGATGGAGAAGTTGCGCAAGCAAACGTGAAGCGACACGTTCGTAGTACCGCACGAGATCAAACTTGGTGGCCGCGCTCTTCGCGTCGATCACGCGCTCGCCGTGACTGATGGCGACGCCTGCCACGACCGAAGAGGTCGAAGCCTTGCGAGCCGTCGCGTGACTCGCGCGGGATTTCGATCCTGTTTTTTTTGCAGCACCCGACGTGCGCAGACCGGGACTTGCCGCGACTTCCTGCGTCACCGAAGCTGCGGGCTTGTCGTCGCGCAAGCCGTGAAATACCGCGTGACGCACGCGATGACTTTTCGTCCACTCGTGATACGACACCTCGGCCACCAGAGTCGGGCGCACCCAGTGCGCCTTGACTGTTCGTGGCAGTCCGACGAAAGGTGGCTTCGCCACAGCAAGCCCGTCCAGTTTTTTGGATAGTTTTCTTAAGGTCGATTCATCCAATCCCGTACCGACGTCTCCCGCGTAGTGCAGCGCCCCGGATTCATCATGAAATCCGAGCAACAAGGCTCCGATGCCCGTGCGCGCGCCCTTCGGATCCGTATAGCCCCCGATGACAAACTCTTGACGCTGTGTGCATTTGAGCTTGATCCAAGACCGCGAGCGCATCGAGCGATAGGGCGCATCGACACGCTTGCCGATGATCCCTTCAAGATGAAGCCCGCAAGCCGCCTGCAGGAGTTCCGTACCGCTCGCCGCGAAAGCCTCGCTAAAGCACAAGCGTTCGGATTTGTTGTGAGCGAGGATTTGACTCAAGACTTCCCGCCGCGTGGCAAGGGGCAGTTCGCGCAAGTCGTATCCTGCACAATAAGGCAAATCGAAAATGAAGTAACGGATTGCCTCCGAACGCTCTGCGTCCAGGGCATTCTGCAATGCCTGGAAATCGCTCTGTCCCTCGTCGCCGAGGACGACAATTTCACCGTCCAACCAACCCGACGCGAGGCCCAATCGGGCCACCGCGTCGACCAGTGCGGGCATCTTCGCACTCCAGTCGTGGCCATTACGGGTGAATAACTGCACGCGTTGCGCATCGATTCGCGCCAGAATGCGGTAGCCGTCGAACTTCACTTCATAGGCCCAGCCGGGTTCGGATGGCGCGGCCGTCACGAGAGTCGCCAATTGCGGCGAAAGGGCTGTCGGTAATTTTGCCCGCGCGGCATTTGCTGGGAGCGGCACGGGACAGCCTTGCACTACCTTCTGGGTGGGCGCGGTTTTTCTCTGGTTTTTCGCTTGGGTTTCCTTCGCTCCGGCCTCCTTCGCTCCGGCCTCCTTCGCTTCGGCCTCCTTCGAGCGGCCCAATACGCTGTCAGGTCGCGCGTGTACGACATCGAACGCCGCGCTCGGCTTTGCTGCTTCGTCTTTTTCCTTCATGAGAAGCCAATGCTCTTGACGCTCGCCATCGCGGCGACGCATTCGCACCAACGCCCAGCGACCGGAGAGTTTCTCGCCGAACAATTCGAACTCGAGCTTTCCCTGGCGGTAACCCTCACGGGCGTCGCCGATCGGACTCCAGCGCCCACGGTCCCAGACGATGACGGATCCCGCCCCATACTGACCCGGTGGAATGACGCCTTCGAAATTTGCGTAGCCAAGCGGATGGTCCTCGACGTGTACCGCCATGCGTTTTTGGAGAGGGTCCAGGCTGGGTCCCTTGGGGACCGCCCAACTTTTGAGTGCGCCATCGAGCTCGAGCCGGAAATCATAATGTAGCTGGCGTGCCGCGTGCTTTTGGACCACAAACGCCAAAGATTTCCCGGGTTTTGCTTTTTCAGGAAGCGGCTCCGGCGTCGCGCCAAAGTCGCGCTTCTTCCGGTAGGTTTCGAGGGAAGCGACCATAGCCGGTGGACCCGATGATTGCGGCGAGGTTCCGCGCGCATCGGGATGTGCACGTCTTTTGCATGCGGCCCCAGGCACGACGCTTGCGCAGTCCTGGATGCCAGAACTCTAAGAGAGAAACATGATGTCCCTCATCCCGCAACGCACGCACCTTCGGTCATCCATCGTTGAACCGTTCTCTGATACGCTGCCCTTTCTTCTTCGCGAAGATGATGCATGCCGGCAGATACTCGCCGGAGTCGGAGGCGAACCGGCCTCGACGTCAGCGCAGCGCCGCAGGGCCCAGGAAATCTGCTTGACCTTGACCGCAAGCGCCCAGATGGAAGAGGAACCCTACTACGCGGCATTGCGCACGGGTCGCGACATGTCCCTCTAAGCCCGCAGAGAGGTCGAATACTGCCGACCTAGGGCAGCATCGCGCTCGGATCGTCAGATCCTTCGGTCGAATCGGGTGCGATGTAGAGCCCCTGCAACTCGATCCACACCGATTCGTTATAACCCTGCGAAAAGGTGTTCAGATCGACGCTCCTGGTGTTGAGGGCCGCTGAAAGTTGCGCACCGGCCGACCAGCGCAAGGCCTCCAAACATCGTTCACGTTCTTCCTGGCTGGCATTTGCAAAACCAATCACCTCGGGGACCGGCCAGTGCAGAAAGACATCCAGGTCCGCCCAAAACTTACTCGACGGTTTGCGTCGAGCCTGGACGCGCACGCCCGGATAGGCGCCGAGTCCCATTCCCCCGCGCACGGTGACCGCCGATACGATGCAACCAGGATCCAGTTCATCGCGAAAGATCTCGGCGATATCGTTGAGGCTTGCGAGAAATTTGGCGCCGGCTGGCGTATCGGTGAAATCAGCCATATGTGCCTCCTCCT
>Ga0208357_1000150_pt1 | contig 54692 bp, 51 predicted proteins | sample NGESurdeep092012_6_FD_184487 | JGI IMG/M metagenome (GOLD analysis project Ga0208357, IMG submission 184487) | Arctic peat soil microbial communities from Barrow, Alaska - NGEE Surface sample F52-2 deep-092012 (SPAdes) | ecosystem: Environmental > Terrestrial > Soil > Wetlands > Peat ...
CAGCACCGCGCCTTCCGAGGTGAACTCTAGCCATGTCCACCAACTTCGGCTTTCTGCAGAACGAGTGGCCGCAGATCTACGAGTCTGCGCTGAAGGCTGAATCGTCTGTCATCCCTGACCCCGGCACGGCGTGCTTCCATACGCGGCGCACGCTGGAGCTGGTGATGCAGTGGCTCTACCGCAGCGACAGCCGCCTCCATCCGCCTTACCAACAGAGCCTCAGCGCATTGGTGCATGAGCCTACCTTCATCCAGGTGGCCGGACACGGCATCCAGACCAAGGCGCGCATCATCATCGAGCACGGCAACCGCGCCGTCCACGCCGACCGCCGCGTCGTGACCCAGGAGAATGCGGTCGCAGCCGTCCGCGAGCTCTTCCACATTACCTTCTGGCTGTCCCGCACTTACGCTCGTGGCCCAAAACCCGCCGACACGTTGCAATTCCTGCCGGTCCTGCTGCCCACGACCTCACCCGTCCCTCCGGCGACGAAGGCGAAGCTGCAGGAGTTGGAGACAGCGCTGAGCGCCAAAGACGCGCAGCTCAGTGAGTTAATAAGCGGCCAGGCGGCGATGGACGCCGAGCTGCAACAGTTGCGCGCCGAGATTGCCGAGGCCCGCAAGCGCAATGAAGCCGCGCCCGATACCCATGACTACAACGAAAAGGAAACGCGCGACGCCTTCATCGACTTGATGCTGTCCGAAGCCGGCTGGGAACTGAAACAGCCGCAGGATCGCGAGTACGAGGTAAGCGGGATGCCGTCGGACTCCGGTATTGGCTATGTCGATTACGTGCTGTGGGGCAAGGACGGCAAACCTCTGGGACTGGTCGAGGCCAAGCGTGCGCGCAAGAGCCCGCATATAGGCCAGCAGCAAGCCAAGCTCTATGCCGACTGCCTGGAGTCAAAGTTTGGCCAGCGTCCGGTCATCTTCTACACCAACGGCTACGAGCATTGGATGTGGAACGACATGGAGCATCCACCGCGCGAGGTCAGCGGCTTCTACACGCACGACGAGCTGGAGCTGCTGATCCAGCGGCGGTAGACACGCAAGCCTCTCGGCGCTCAGGAGATCGACGCGGAGATTGTAGAGCGCTACTACCAGACCCGCGCCATCCGCAAGGTGGCCGAGCGCTTTGAAGTGGACCGCCAAAGAAAAGCCCTGCTGGTGATGGCGACCGGCTCCGGCAAGACGCGCACCGTGATCGCGCTGTGCGACCTGCTGATGAAGGCAGGATGGGTGAAGCGAGTGCTTTTTCTGGCCGACCGCGTGGCCCTGGTCAAGCAGGCCGCGAACGCCTTCAAGACGCATCTGCCCGCATCCTCGCCTGTGAACCTGGTGACGGAGAAGAGCGAAAGCGGACGCGTCTACATCTCGACCTATCCGACGATGATGAAGCTGATCGACGACAAGCGCGAGGACGGCACCCGTCGCTTTGGCGCGGGCTACTTCGATCTGATTATTGTGGATGAGGCGCACCGCTCGATCTATCAGAAGTACGGCGCCATCTTCGACTACTTCGATTCGCTGCTCGTGGGGTTGACGGCCACGCCCAAGGATGAGGTGGATCACAACACTTATCGCCTTTTCACGCTCGAAGACGGTGTGCCGACCGATGAGTATTCGCTCGACGACGCCATCAAGGACAAGTTTCTCGTGCCGCCCAGGGCTGTCTCTGTGCCGCTGAAGTTTCAGCGAGAGGGCATCAAGTACAACGAACTCTCGGAAGAAGAGAAAGACCAGTGGGATGCGCTGGAGTGGGACGAAGAGAGCGAGGACGTCCCGGACCAGGTGAACGCCGCGGATGTAAACAACTGGCTCTTCAACAAAGACACGGTGGACAAGGTGCTGCAGCACCTGATGGAGAAAGGCCAGAAGGTAGCCGGGGGCGACCGTCTGGGCAAGACGATCGTCTTTGCGAAGAACCACGACCACGCCGAGTTCATCGTGAAGCGCTTCGATGAGAACTATCCACAGTATGCGGGTCACTTCGCCCGGGTGATCGACTTCACCGTGACCTACGCGCAGAGCCTGATCGACGGCTTCTCTCAGCCTGAGAAGGCTCCGCATATCGCTGTCTCGGTCGACATGCTCGACACAGGTATCGACGTGCCCGAAGTGGTGAACCTTGTCTTCTTCAAACTGGTTCGCTCGAAGACCAAGTTCTGGCAGATGGTTGGACGCGGCACACGCCTGCGTAAGAATCTGTTCGCCCCGGGCAAAGACAAGCAGTTCTTTTACCTCTTCGACTTTTGTCAGAATCTGGAGTTCTTCAGCCAGAATCCCGAGACAACCGAGGGCGCGTCCGGAGATTCCTTGAGCAAGAAGCTCTTCGCAAGTCGCGTGGAGCTGCTTGCCGTTCTGGATAAGCTCGGCCTTGAGGACAAAGACAAAGAGCGGGAGTTGCGTGACGGAATCGCGGAACGACTGCGGCAATTGGTGGCGGCAATGACGCTGGATAACTTCCTGGTGCGGCCGCATCGCCGACTGGTCGAGCACTTCGCACAGCCTGAAGCGTGGGAAACGCTATCTCCCGAAGACAAGGCTACGCTGGAAAATGATGTTGCAGGGTTGCCTTCGGCAACGGCGCCCGATTCTCTTGAGGCTAAGCAGTTTGACCTGCTCCTATTGAGAATGCAGTTGGCTCTTCTGCGAGGTGAGGCAGGCTTCGCCGCAATGTGTGAGAGGGTGCAAACCATTGCACGGCTGCTGGAGACGCAGGTGGCTATCCCTGCCGTCGCTGCAAAGCTGTCCTTACTCCAGGAGATTCAATCGTCGCCCTTCTGGGAAGACGTGACAGTCGTCCATCTTGAGGGCGTGCGCAAAGGTCTGCGGGATCTCATTCAGTTCATCGAATACCGCAAGCGGACCACTGTGATCACAGACTTCGCAGATGAGATTGCGGAAGGAACCATCGTCCCCCTGCCGGGGGCGTCGGTTGGCGTGGATGTTGAGAAGGTACGCGAAAAGGCGATGGTCTTTTTGAGGAAGCATGAAAGTGATCCTGTGCTGCACAAGCTCCGGTTCAATGAACCCCTGACAGCAGAAGACTTGAAGGTTCTTGAAGGGATATTCCTCTCCGAGGGCAGCACGCAGGAAGAGATCGCTGCCGCAGGGCGAGAGGCAGCGGGATTGGGCTTGTTCGTGAGGTCGCTCGTGGGCATGGACCGCGAAGCGGCAAAGGCCGCGCTATCGCGGTTCATGCAGGAACAACCAATGAACGCCAACCAGACGGAGTTCGTCAATCTCATCATCAACCACTTGGCTTCACGCGGCTATATCGAGCTGGCGCGGCTCTACGAGAGCCCCTTCACGGATGTTCATCCCCATGGAATGGACGGGCTGTTCGCCGATGAATCGACCAACGCACTGATCGCCACATTGAACTTGATTCGGGACAATGCAGTCGCAGCTCGTCAGTGATAACACAGCTATCGGTCCGTCAGCGCACTCTTCGCTTTCCTCCGGCGGGAGCCGCAGCTACTCTTCTTTGGGGGCTTGCCGAGCGCGCGTTCGCGGGAACGCATCCACAGCTTCCGCATGCTCCTGCATCACGGTCCTCCATTCCTCTTCGTGTCGGACAAAGACCAGCCCACACTGGCTCATCATGTTGCAGATGAGATCGTAGATCGGGGCGAACACTTCGATGGACGTCCACCCAAATTCCTGCAACCACATGCTAGACAGAATGCGTTCCGACTGAGTCAGCAGGACTTGAGCCCGCGGATTCTGCTCAAAGACCGCATCTTGGCGCGGACTGTCATGCCCTTTGAGGTTGAGTTCCAGGCCGTGGGCATGGCCATAGCTTTATTTGCAGGGAGGAGTTCCTCCTCGCCTGTCTCCAGCCGCTGGCGCGTCTTCCGCCACCCTCCTCTGCGGCCTGTTCCTGCCGCAACGCGACCCTGATAACTCTTGTGCGCTGACGCGCACGCAGAAGGAAACCAGACCTCGCTGAGGGCGCTGCCCTGGCGCGGCGACAAGGGTTTCCCCAATCTTCCGCGCTTCGCTTGTGCAGACCTCCGCTGCGCTCCGCCCTTTCCGTTCCGCCTTCGGCTCCCTCTCCAAGGGTGGGGAGACCCCTCCCTTGCGCCTTGCCGCCCCGCCTTCGCCAGGAGGCGTTCGGCATGTAGGTACATGCCACGCATGGCATGAAAAACAACGGCAACCGCCAAAGGAGAAACAACATGAGCAGCAACGACAACACCATCGCCACCATCGACAGCAGAAAGCCCAACACCAAACAGGAACTCATCGCCGCCAATATCAAGCTGCTGATTGAGCAGTTAGAGGCGGGACATTCCGACGCCCTTACCCACTACCTCACCGCCATGAGCCGTTTCCATTCGTATTCCTTCGGGAACGTCTTGGAGATTGCGCGGCAAATGCCGGCCGCCACGCGTGTAGCCGGGTTCTGGACATGGAAGAACCTCGGCCGTTCCGTGAAGGCCGGGCAGAAAGGCATCCGCATCCTTGCCCCCATTGTTGGGGTTCGTTGCAAAAAGGATGCCGAAGCCCAGAAGGACATCACCAAGCAGAATGAGCGCATCTTGCTTGGCTTCAGAAATGCCTACGTCTTCGATATTTCGCAGACCGACGGGGTAGACCTGCCGGAGATGCGCGAAGTCTCTGGCGACCCCGGCGAAAGCATCGACCGCCTCACCGACTTCCTCCACAGCAAGGGCATTCAGCTTGTCTACAACGAGAAGATTGCCCCCGCGCTGGGCATGAGCTACGGCGGACGTATTGCGCTGTTGCCCGGACAGTCGAAGGCGGAAACCTTCGCCACCCTTGTCCATGAAACGGCGCATGAACTGTTGCATAAAAGTGACCGCCGCACCGCTACCACGAAGACCGTGCGCGAGACCGAGGCCGAGGCTGTCGCGTTTGTGGTGGGCAAGGCTGTTGGGCTGTTGACGGGTTCGGCGAGCGCCGACTATATCCAGCTCTACAAAGGCAACGCTTCGCTGTTGGCCGAATCGCTCGAAGTGATCCAGCGGACCGCCAGTGTCATCCTCGCCGCGCTGGAGCCGCCCGTTGCGCAAGAAGCCACCACCGACGCACTTGCGGAGGTGGCGGCATGAAGACGCTACTTGCCATCTTGCAGAAAGCGGGAGGCTGGCGTCCCAGCCTCTACGTCAAGATCGAAAACCCGCCCTATATGGCGCTGGTCATTGAGGCTGTGGACGAGTCCGGCCCGTTGGCACTTCCCGCACTCTCTGTCTGTCACTACGGCGAACAGAACGGCGACCCCATGCGCGACCCAGAGATGTGCTTCGAGCTTGGATATGCTGGCGGCGCTCACCTGATTCCGTTCAGTTGGCGGAACGATTACGTTGCCGTCGAACAAGTCTCACGAGCCATCGTCAACGGCCACTATGTCGCGCTGCCTCAGCTTCAGGAGCAGCATGAGAGGTTTGCTCAGACATGGGACAACACCCTGCGCTTGCAGGGCTTTCTCGAAGCCTTCACGGACAAGTGCATCCTCGGCTAGTCCGCTCCCTCGTGGAGCGGTGAACGCCTGTTGTCGCTCCGTGCCTTCACTCTCAACCGCTTGAAAGGAGCCTGTCATCATGGAAACCCAAATCGTCCATGCCACCGAATACCGCAACGTCCCCTTGTCTGTACTGAACGAATCGAAGACCAACCCGCGCCGCACCTTCGAGCCTGTCGCGTTGCAGGAGCTGGCCGCGTCCATCCGCACCCAGGGCGTATTGTCGCCTCTGCTGGTGCGGCCTCTTACCGAGAACGGCTTCGAGATCATCGCGGGAGCACGGCGTTATCGCGCCGCGCAGATGGCAGAACAGAGCACCGTTCCCGTTCGCATCGTCAACCTCTCGGATGCAGGCGCGTTAGAGGCTCAATTGGTCGAGAACCTTGTCAGGTCTGAAATCCATCCGATGGAAGAGGCGCAGGGATTCCGCGCATTGCTGGCCTTGGACGAACCGAAGTACAGCATCGAGCAGATCGCTGCAAAAGTGGGAAAATCGCCTATCTTCGTGGCTTCGAGGCTGAAACTAGCTGACCTCGTACCCGCTGCCGTTGAGGCATTCTATGCCGACGAAATCGGCGTTGGCCACGCGCTCTTGCTGGCGAAGCTGCCAGCCGAGCAACAGGCACAGGCGCTCTCCGCTTGCTTCAAAGAGGTCTACAACAATGGAGCAAAGCCAGCGCGCATTCTGCTTCCAGTCCGCAATCTGCAATTCTGGATTGATTCGAACATCCTGTTAGTCCTCAAAGATGCGCCCTTCAACAAGCGGGATGCGCAGCTTGTTCCCGCCGCTGGCAGTTGTGCCGACTGCCCCAAGCGGACTGGTCACAACAAGCTGTTGTTCGGAGATGACCTTGGCAGACAAGGCGACCGCTGCACCGACCCGAGTTGCTATGATGCCAAAGTCTCGGCGCACGTCGCTCTGACCATCGCCGCGAAGCCGGAGCTGGTGCAGATCAGCACCGCCTACGGTGGGCAGAAGGAAGGCAGTCCGGTACTCCCACGCAACCGGTACACCGCCATTCAGGATGAAAAACCGAAGGACAAGCACCAAGCCCAAAGGCCGGAGTACAAGTCGTGCAAGTTCACCACCGAGGCCATCATCACCGAAGGCAGCGACATTGGCACCATCCATAAGGTGTGCGCCAATCCATCCTGCCCCATCCATCATCCGAAGAAGCCAAGTAGCCGCAACGATGAAAAATGGAAGGCCGAGCAAGACAAGCAGCGCAAGGAGCAGGCCATTGCCAACACAACCGGCCTCCGTTTCCTCGCCGCTGTAAGCGCCGCCGTTCCGGTCCGCCTCATGAAGCGTGACCTGCTATTCATCCTTGAGAAGCTGGTAAGTGTCATGGACGAAAACCGCGTTGAGATGCTGGCGCGGCAGCATGGCATCCGGCAGAAGCGGGACGATGGTGGCATCGGCAAAACGCTGACTGCCTTTGTTCGTCGTGCGGATGAAGGCACGCTCTCCCGGCTACTGGTGGAAGCGAGCATCCTGGTGGCGTCCTCGCGGGGCAATCCGGCGACCGTTCTCAAAGAAGCTGCCACCGTATATAAGGTGGACACCGACGCCATCGCCACCAAGGTACGGCAGGAGTTCACTGCGAAGGAAAAAGCAAGGAAGACGCCACAGGCCGCTGCCAAGTCGACCAAGAAAGCTGCATAAACCACCACCGCGAAAAACCTATGAGGGGCGGCTTTGCCGTCCCTTTCTTTGTCCCCAAAAACGGCAGGGGAACACGTGCCGTTTCCCCCTGCACCCTCTTCGCTCTACTCCGGCTTCACTCGCCGGCTGCGTGCCGGAGTCAAGTTCCGAGGTTGTTACGGAACTCGACAAACGTCAGAGGTTCGGAGGATGTCTTCGTTCCGATCGCAGCTAAACGTGGCTTTGTTTCGTTCAGTTCTTCTGAAGCGCCACTGTCAAGCGGGTATTTCCGAGTACGTTCGCCATTCTCTTGAGGTTGTAGGCCATGACGGCGAGACTGAGTTCGGTGTGGGCTCCTGTTCGTCCGCGCAGGAGGAGGCGTGGATGCCCGAAGATACGATACTTGATGGTTGCGAACGGGTGTTCAACGACTGATCTTCGCAGCCTCATCGTAGCTGCGGTCGCACGTTCATTCATTCTGGTAAGGGCCTCTTCGAACATGTGCCGTGATACCCGGCGCGCTGTTGACGCCGTGCAGCGGTGTTTTAGAGAGCATCCGCCGCAGTGCTTTGCGTTAGCTAGATAAATGATCGACTTATCTTTCTTCAGGCGCGCCTTGCGCTTCAACGTCTTCTCGCCCGGACATAAATATGTATCGGTGTCGGATTGGTAACGGAAGGCATCGCATTGGAAGAAGGTGCCATCGCCGTGCGGATTTCTGGTGCGTGTCGCCGGAACGCACGGCTTGATGCCTCTGGCCTCGCAGTTGGCCGCTTGCTCTCCGTTCGAGTAACCTGCGTCTGCAACGACGTGGAAGTCTTCTTTTCCAAGCACAGCCTTTGCAGCATTAGCCATTGGCTCCAAGCTACGGTTATCCGCTGCATCTAGCACAACATCGTGCGCGATGATCAGTGTGTGCTCAGCATCTACTGCACTCTGCAAGTTATATGCAGGTTGAGTGCTTCGCCCCATCACCATGAAGCCCGCTTCAGGTTCAGGGTTTTGCTTCAGCTTCTCTAAAGCAGCTTGCACTCCAGCCTTATCGAACTCTGGAGACTGCTCACGATCCAGCTTCTCCATACTGTCGAGATATTTCTGTAACTGGAAGCGCTCGCGCGCCGTGTCGATGCTAGCCACAGCGCGGAACTTGCTTCCATCGACTGCAACCCACTCGCCGCGAATCAACCCACAGCTTTTCGCGAAGCGAACCAGTTCCACACCGGCAGCCGTTACCGCGTCACGGTGCATGCGTCGGAACTCCGAGATCGATTTGTAGTCTGGATATAGCCGCTCCAGCAGCCACATCACTTCCACATTGCGGCGACACTCTGTCTCTAAGCGCCTCGAAGAGCGGATCTGATTCAGATAACCATATAGATACAGCTTCAGTAGAGAACGCGGATTGTACCCCGGTCTACTTGTATCGGCAGGTCGGGCGCGTTCGAAGCTCAGCTTCTCCATATCGAGTTGACTAACAAAGGCATCAACCACTCGGCACATGTGATCGGCAGGAACGAGATCGTCCAGAACGACCGGGAAGAGCGTCCCCTGATTGCGTCCTTCACCTTCGATATAAGCCATAAACGACAATGTCCTCGCATTTCTAGGACATCGTCTCATCACTAGCTGTTTAAATCACACGGGAAGAGTTAGCCGGAACTCCTCACGTATCGTTCTGGTGACGAGAACGGCGTCTATCGTTACCTAACAATACCGTCCTTCGTGACCATAGAACCCTGCTCGCCCTGTCGCCAACGCTGCACATTCCCGTCTACTGCGCTGTGAACGCGCGATTCAACAGCGGAAGCCGACCCTTCTCTAATGGGGCAACCTAGACCACTCGTCAATCTTGATTCGAGCCACGATTCTCGCTCCACCTTGACCGTCTGGCCCAAACATTAGAGCCTCACCGTCTCCTAGTCCCGCCGACCCATCGGGAAAGGCTGCGACGATGTTCGGCATATGAGTCACGATGAACACGTCCTTCTTCGATTCGAAGTGTGTCACTGCCTTACGAAGCCAAGAAGTCTGTTCGGCACTGGTGGAAGTCATCGACATCCCATTGTCTCCGAGTTCCCGGACAACTACCGCACGGCCCAGGTTTGCAAAACGAATCGTCTCCAGCGCTCGAAAGGTCGGGCTGGAGTAGACAACTCCAATCGGGATGTCGAGCCTCCGCAGAGCGACCCCCATCTGTTTGGCGGCGTCGATCCCCGATTGGTCGAGCTGTCGTTCGGACTTCGTATTGCCGGGAGCTTGTTCTTCCGGGTTGGGCGTGCTCCGAGGAGAGGAAGCGTGGCGCATCACTATGACATAGCCGCCACCTTTCAGCGCGTGTGTCAGATCAGAGCCTTGCAACACCTGCCCGTGCGCGCAGGGAAACAGCGTTGCTAAAACAGCCAAGGCACAACACAAAATCGCTCTCTTTGAGTTCAGCATAGCCACTCCACTCCTCCGACCTCGCGTGAATCAAAACTGGACGTGCATCAGTCGTGATGATGATGTCCTTCTTCAAAGATTTCCTCGAGGAGCTCGTGGACTTTCACTTTTGCCTCTTCCAGCGTTTTCATTCCCGATTTCGTGGCGATATATATCTTCCGGCTTCTGCCTTCAATTTGCGAGCTCCTCGCCCGCAGCCAGCCACGCTTCTCCATGCTGTGCAGCAGCGGGTACATGGTTCCTGGTCCGATCTTGTAGCCGTGCCGCCGCAGTTCCTTAATCATTCCTAGACCGAAGACCCCTTCAACGCTTGCGTGATGCAAAACGTGGATACGGATCAAACCCGAGAAGATGTCGGTGTCGCCGGTCGTTCGCTTCGTCGTCGCCAAGATGCTGAACTCCTCGTAATCTTCTCCTGATTTTACGGTTCATTCGTTCGTTCATGATGGGTGCTGACGTTTCGTGCTATCTTGTATCGAGTTTCGATACTACGCTCGTCCTAGCAGGAGATCCCATGAAATTGTGTTGGCCACGCTTTCTGTTGGCGATCCTCGTTCTGTTGTTTGCTTCTCCGGCCGCCCTCCACGCACAGGGGCCGCCGTACCAGACGGACGATCCGGTGCCGGTGGACTTCCAGCATTACGAGTTTTATATCTTTGGGGCCGCAGACGGGACGCCTGTCGAAATGGATTCGTCCGGGCCGGCCTTCGAGTTCAACTGGGGCGCGCTCCCCAGGCTCCAACTCCATGCCATCCTGCCGTTCGGTTCGATCAACCCTTCCAATAAACCTGTCTATGCTCCTGCAGGGGCCGGTCCCAGTGCTTTTGGTCTGACTGACATGGAACTTGGTGCTAAGGTGGCCTTCATCAAGGAATCGCCGCATTTCCCTCAGGTTGGAACCTTCCCGATGTTCGAGATGCCAACAGGGAGCTATGACCGTGGTCTCGGTGTAGGCAAGGTGTACTATAAGATTCCCCTATGGTTGCAGAAGAACGAGGGCAAGTGGCTCTTCGACGGTGGAGCTGGATACGAAGTCGTTCCCCAAACCGATTACAGGAACTTCGTTTACAGCGGATTTCTCGTAAAGCGCGAGATCAACGAAAGATTGGAACTGGGAGCAGAGGCATTCTTCCATGGGAAAGAAGGCCTTGCGGCACCGCAGACACAGTCGTCCACTTTGATCGATGTTGGCGGCTACTACCACTTCAAAAACCACCCTGGAGAACAGTTCCTATTCTGCTATGGCCATTCCATAGCCGGGCAAACGGAGAACTACGCCTACGTTGGCATGTACTGGACATGGGGCAAGGGAGATAAGAAGCCGGAAGCAGCCAGCCTCTGGATGAACCGCGCCAACAACCCGAACGGATTCTAAGCTGAAATCAAGCGCGAGGACGCATCACTATGGAGATCACATCGAGGTCGCTTTGGACGCTGATTCATGGAATGGGGTTCGGAACCGTTTACCTGCTGGCTTGTTCAGGCGCGTTCGTGGAGTTCTACCGCAGATTCATTGCTCGGACAGGAACGATCATTACCAGCGACAGCCCGTTCCTGAAGATCTATTTGTTCGCGATGACACTCTTCGCCTGGATTGCTGTGCTCACTGGAACCTACGTCGTGTACCCGTGGTACCGGGCAACGCCGCCTCCTGGCACTGCCGATCTCAGCGGATACCCTCAGAAGTTGCTCATGTCCCATGCAGCGATCATCGGGTGGCATTCAATGGGGATGGAGTGGAAAGAGCACGTGGCGTGGCTTGTACCCATCATGATTACGATGGCTGCTGTCGTCGTCGCCCAATATGGAAGTGACCTCCGCAATCATCGCCGCTTGCGAACTGCAGTTCTGGTGATGGTCCTGTTTTCGTTCGTGTCTGCGGGGCTTGCGGGATTCTGGGGAGCCATGATCAACAAATATGCCCCCGTTACAGGCGGAACAACCCTGACGCTGATGAACGGAGAAACACGATGATCAATAGCGTCACGTCTGAACAATCAGGTATCAACCGGCTACCCAATGGAGCGGGAGCCGCAGCCGTCCTCTCCGCGGGACTAGGAGCCATGACCCTCGCGGTTGTAGCGATCATCGCCGATCACTCGGCGGCCTTCAAGAAGCTAATGATCTTCTACACGCCTACCGGACCGCTCTCCGGCGTAACAAGCCTAGCGGTGATTGTTTGGCTCCTGAGTTGGGTCATCTTGAACGCGGGTTGGAAGCGCAAGGAAGTTGGTGTTTGGGTCATGACAGTAGGGCTTGCTCTCGTCGCAATCAGCTTTATCCTCATGTTTCCGCCCGTCGGAGACTTGTTCTGAATCGGTCAAAGCTATACACGACCGAGTACAAAGCAGCCTCTCCTCCTCTCTTAGCCAGCTAGAGTGCGTCTTCAACGGGGAGAACGGTAAGGTTGGTTGGGCCCGCAGTAAAATAGCGCTGCCGTATCCAGAACGCGACGTTGACCAATCCAATCAAGGCAGGCACTTCGATCAATGGACCGACCACACCGACGAACGCCTCACCCGAGTTGAGTCCGAAGACGGCTACGGCAACAGCAATCGCCAACTCAAAGTTGTTTCCAGCGGCAGTGAACGAGAGCGTCGCAGACTGTGCATAGTTGGCACCCAGCTTCTTACCCATCCAAAAGCTCACCAGGAACATGATGAGGAAATAGATAACGAGCGGGATTGCTATTTTTACTACGTCGAGCGGCAGACGGACGATGAGATCGCCCTTTAGGGAGAACATGACGAGGATGGTGAAGAGCAGAGCAATCAGCGTGAGCGGGCTGATTCTAGGAATGAAGCGAGTTCTGTACCACTCCTCGGATTGCACGCGAATCAGGACAAAGCGCGTGATGAATCCAGCAGCAAACGGAATTCCTAAATAGATTCCTACACTCTTCGCGATCTGTCCGATCCCGATCTGGACGACGCTGCCCTCCAGTCCAAACCATTTTGGAAGTACGGTCAGAAACGCCCAGGCATAGAGACTGTAGAAGAGAACCTGAAAGACGCTATTGATGGCGACGAGGCCAGCCACGTAGTCTGTGTCGCCCTCCGCCAACTCGTTCCAGACCAGAACCATCGCGATACAACGGGCAATCCCGATCAAAATCAGACCGCGCATGTATGCCGGTTCGCCACGCAGGAACAAGATGGCAAGCATGAACATGAGCACTGGTCCGATGAGCCAGTTCTGGACAAGACTCAGACCGAGTACGCGCTTGTTGCGGAACACCTCGCCAAGTTTTTCGTATCTCACCTTCGCCAACGGCGGAAACATCATGATGATGAGGCCAATCGCAATGGGGATATTTGTCGTTCCGGTCTGGAATCGGTTGACGAAGTCCGCAGTCGACGGAACGAAATGCCCGATCGCTACGCCGATGGCCATCGCGAGGAAGATCCAGAGAGTCAAGAAACGATCAAGAAACGAGAGCTTCTTGCGAGCAGCAGGAGCGCAGATCTGGCCTTGCGTGAAGGGAGCGGTAGACATTAACAGGCCTCGCAGGACGTTTCTTGAATCATTGTCGGAATAGGTGCGCCGTCGAGCGATGCATACTTGGATGGAGAGCAACAGGCCTTCGACAGACGCGCTCGATCAGCCTGCATCGCCTTGTCTTCCTTGAGCCAGCCCAACGTTTGTTTCAGGATTTGTGCCGCTCCAATATGTGGCGGCATCGCGATCCGATAGTGCATCCACTTTCCCTCGCGCCGCGCCGCGACGATGCCCGCGCTGCGAAGGTACGCGAGGTGTCTGGACACCTTCGGCTGGGGTCCGCCGAGAATCTCGACGAAATAGCAGACGCAAATCTCCTGATCTCCCATCAGGTTCAAGAGGCGGAGTCGCGTGTTGTCGCCGAGAGCCTGGAAGAACCGCTCGACATTGAATGTTTGTTTCGCCATGGCTTATGTATACGTCTTGACGAATGCGAAGGCAAGACATATATTCACCTAAGCAGATGTGAGGAGGCAGTATGTCAGAGCAGCTTTTGGATTCAGTGAAGTCGAAGTATGGGGCAGTCGCAGAAAGTTCCTTGTCGAACGATCACGCAGGAGTGCAGGCTGTGGCAGAGGCCTTCGGCTATACCGCTGAGGAACTGACGTCCATTCCTGCCGAGGCCAACATGGGCCTTTCGTGCGGCAATCCGACCGCTACGGCGCATCTCCGTGCAGGGGAAGTGGTCGTCGATCTTGGGTCAGGCGGTGGTCTCGATGTGTTCCTGGCGGCCAAGATGGTCGGTCCGACCGGCCGCGCTATTGGCATCGACATGACCACGGCCATGATCGAGCGCGCACGCGCAAACGCTCAGGCCGGCGGCTACACCAATGTCGAGTTCTATCAGTCCACCATCGACCAGATTCCACTCCCCGATGCATCGGTCGATTGTGTGATCTCGAACTGCGTCCTGAACCTTGCTCCTGATAAGCCCGCTGTCTTCCGCGAGATTGCTCGCGTACTGAAGCCAGGAGGCCGGGTCGCTGTCAGCGACATCGCCCTGAAGCATGAGCTTCCCGAAGTGGTAGCGCAGAGCATGGCCGCTTATGTTGGTTGCATCGCCGGCGCCATCAAGATAGAGGACTACAAGAACGGGCTACTCGCAGCAGGTTTCGAACACGTCGAGATCGTCGATAGCGGTGCGGACCTCAATGCTTACGCAAAGGTGGAGAACCAAGCGGGATGCTGCTCCTCTGCAATGGACACCTCAAATCCGTTCCAGCTCGTTGAGACTGCTTGCTGTACCCCGGCACCGACTGAGCCTTCGCTGCACGAGGATCTCACGGCGTTGCTCTCGCAGTATGAGGTGAACGCGGCAGCGGCCAGCGTGAAGGTATATGCGATCAAGCCGCAGCCGGCTAGTACTAAAAACTGCTGCGGCCCGGACTGCTGCGCTTAGCAGGCTGCCTCATGAAGGAAGGAAGATCCATGTCGCACTACAACGTTCTCTTTCTCTGCACCGGCAATTCCGCTCGTTCGATCATGGCCGAGGCAATACTGAATCGAAAAGGGCGTAGCAACTTTACGGCATACAGCGCAGGAAGCCATCCGACAGGATCAGTGCGCCCGGAAGCCATTCGTCAACTGGAGAACGCCGGACTCGACGCTTCAAGTGCCCGCAGCAAGTCCTGGGAAGAGTTCTCCACGCCGGACTCGCCCCATCTGAGCTTCGTATTCACGGTGTGCGATAACGCAGCCAATGAGGTTTGTCCCATCTGGCCAGGTCAACCGATGACGGCGCACTGGGGTATTCCTGATCCCGCAGCCGTTCAGGGGACTGCGGACGAGATCGACCGCGCGTTCAGTCAGGCGTTCCAGGCGCTTGATCGGCGTATCAGTCTCTTCCTGAGTCTTCCCCTCGGAACCCTCGACAGTTTCGCAATCCAGAAAGAGATCGACAAAATCGGTATGCAGTAATCCGGAAGGTAATGATGCAAAAGATCATCTTCGCTTGTGTTCACAATGCTGGCCGTTCGCAGATGGCCGCAGCTTTCTTCAATCAACTTGCCGATCACAGCAAGGCGGAAGCGGTTTCGGCAGGCACAGAGCCGGGAATTCGCGTACACCCCGAAGTTCTATCCGCGATGCAGGAAGTTGGGATTGACCTGACCAATGCCAAACCTCAGAAGCTTACTCAAGAACTGGCCGAGGGCGCTTCGCTACTCATCACTATGGGTTGCGGAGACAAGTGCCCCTATGTCCCTGGCTTGCGGCGAGACGATTGGCCTTTGCCTGACCCGAAGGGACGACGGGTGGAAGAGGTGAGAATCATCCGGGATGATGTGAAAGCTAGAGTACTGAACTTGATCGAGGCTGAAAAAGTCGGAAAATAGCGAATTGCGCCGCCGAGGGCGCGCGATTCGCCGTTTTAAGCCGCCCAACGAGTTTCGTAACAGTCTCGTTCCTCCTCCTGGCCTTCCCCTGAGGTCACCTCGTACTCGTCTTTGCTGGCAAATCGTTGAATGTTCGACAGCTTGATCGCCCCTGTCTGGCGTTCATCTGATGGGTAGCCGCAGTTGCTTCTCAACGGGCTCCTGCGGTTTACATTTTCTCAGGAAAGCGCGAGCGAACTCGTTCACCATGCGCGACGGCTCGTTCGCCCTTAGCGCCAAGTACGTCTTGATTCGCAGAGCACGATCCGCAAGTGGCCGGATTGTGATGCCTGGCTGCTCATTGCTTTCGGCGACGGGCTTCGCTAGGAAAGCAACTCCGGCATGTTCTTTCACAAGATTTGCGGCCTCTTCCGGTGTGACGATGTAGTGAATCCCGCGCGGTGTCACTCCTGCTTCCGTTGCAGTATGAATGATGCTGTCGTAGAGAAGCGGATGGAGACGCCTGTTGAAGAGCACCCAGTTGTCGTCGGCCAGAGCTTTCAACGGAACCTCTGGCAAGGCCTCGCAGGGATGCCCGCTTGGCAGGACAGCATACAGGGGTTCTTCACCGATTTCACTGAGCGTGAGAGCACTGCTTTCGGGAGGCTGTGCGACCAGCGCCATATTGATTTCTGCTGACATGACGCTATGGATGAGCTCGAACGAGAAATCGCTGTGCAGTTGAACCTTAATGCGGGGATAGAGTGGCAGATGGATCGATAGGAATAGAAGCGTGAGCGTTTGATCCATGTAGGGAGAGTGCCCAGCGGCGATGATGTGCTCTCTTCCGTCATTTGCCGCCCGGGCGACGTTCACGGCTTTCTCCGCGTGCAACATACTGGCGCGAGCTTCCTCGACATAGGCACGTCCGGCGTCCGTGAGATCGACTCCCTTCGAGTTTCGGACGAAGAGCGTAAAGCCAAGTCTGTCCTCTAGCTGGGCGATCTGCTTGCTCAGAGTCGAAACTGCGATGTGGAGCTTTTGGGCTGCATGGCCGTAATGCAGCTCCTCTGCGAGGACGATTGCAGCCATTAGCAAGCGGGTATCAATCGACGAGTGCATAGGCATCTCCCGAGGGGGCGCTCTTTGGGCACGAAAAGGCTGATCCGCGCAGAGCGACATCACCCTAACCAAGACAGGGCGAGTGGTTTCAACACAACTTCAGCCGCATTTCTTAGTCGTTTGCGATCCGCATTTGTTCGGAAATAATTTGGTGCGGTTCCAAGGCCCGCCACGTATCGGTTCGGATGCACAGCAAAGTCTGCCAATTCCCAGCAGGTAAGTTTGGGCTTATGATCGCTGGCAAAGGTCAGGGCGCTACGATGAGCGAAACTGGCATCTCGAACGAGAATTCCCGACCCGGTCCGAAGTTGACCGATAGCACCTCGCATGCAATTCAGAAGCGGGTTGCGGCTCTTTATGAAGCCAATCGGGATGCTGTTTATCGCTTCCTTTTAATCCGGGGACTTGAGTCAGCTACCGCACAGGAGCTGACGCAGGACACCTTCGTGCAGTTCTTTATCGCGCTATCGAATGGAACCATGATCGAAGCGGAACGAGCCTGGATTTATAGTGTCGCAGCAAAGAGTGCGGTGAATCACTGGAGAAGAGAGGGACGCTTCAATCAAGTTGCGCTCGAAGCGTCTCCCGAATTGCTCGCAAGCCTCCAATCCAATCAGCCGACACCGGAAGACGTACTTATTGAGAATCAGCGAATCCGGCGCGTTGATGCGCAGTTGGCCCTCATGTCAGACATGCAAAAAGCAGCCATCCATCTGAGACTTCAAGGGCTGCGATATCGTGCCATCGCGCAGGTGCTTCAAATCAGTCCGTCTACCGTCTCCGAGCTGCTCTCAGGCGCGATCACGCGCCTACGGAGCATAGCCAATGAATGACCACCAAAGCCAGCGTCAGTTGCTCGCGTATTTTGATGACGAACTACCCGATGCTGATAAGCAGACCGTCGAGCACCATCTGCGATCCTGTGACCACTGTAAGGCCGAGTTGGATAGCCTACGGCGAGCCCTGCCGGAGATTCTGGACGCATTGCGTGAATCTCTGCTCGAAGAGAACTCGCCCGCACCTAAACAGTGGAAGCCATTCGATGAACTGTTGCAGGAAGCAGGTGAATCTGGCCAGAATGGCCAGGCCACACGACCTTCTAAGCCTCCTGGAGCACGTCCAAAGGGATCACCCAACGGGCAGTAGCTGCCGAAAGCAATCGTCCCGGACACCCTGCGTTTCCGCTGGGGAAATGCCAGCGTCTCGAATTTCAATGGACTTCTATGCGTCGCTGGCGAACTCTGGATTCCTGCCGAGGTGGCATCACCGAGAGCGCTGTCGCCTCGCAGAAACCACCTGCGAGGTGCGGATGATGAATCCAGCGGATCACGAACGCTTTGTCACACCCGTGGAGGCGGCAGACTTTCTTCGCTGTTCTCCGATCACAGTGAAGCGGTTAGCGCGGGACGGAAAGATCCCGGCCCACCCGGTAACAAATGGAGTTCGTAAACGCTGGAGATTCCTCATTTCAGAGCTGGAAGTCAACATGGGGAAAGGGGTATCTTCAGTTAGATCATCTGAGCCGCTACTCAACCTGAAAGGGAGAGAAGTGGCATGACAAGAAACGCAAGAAACACCTACCAGAATGGCTGTTTACAGCGGGAGACCCGGAAGAAAGGGCCGGATGTCTGGGTATTCCGTTACCGGGAGGACGGCAACCTGAAATATCGCGTTGTGGGAACCGTACTCCAGTACAAAACGAAGGCAGCGGCGCAGCTTGCTCTTGGCGACGTTAAGGCGAATCTCAACAATCGCCTTGACGGAGCAACGTTCGGCGACCTGTGTGACCGCTACTTACGGGAGGGGATGCCGGAGAGGCACGCCACGGCTTCGGCACTGCGTTCCATGGTGACGTATCGGATCAAACCGTATTGGGCCGAGGTGTTGGTCGCCGAGATGGCAACTGATCCGATGTCCGTCGAGCAGTGGATCAAGAACCTGCATACGACGCCGAGGACCAAGGACGAGAAGCCAAGGCCTCTTGCCCCGAAGTCCAAGGCGCACACGAAGGCAGTCTTTCACCGGCTGTTCGAGTGTGCCATGCGCTGGCGGTATTTGACGGTCCAGCGGAATCCGATGAGTCTCATCGAGATTCCGGGGGCATCAAAGCGCGTTCGCAAGATCGTATTGGTGCCGACGGAGAAGTACCAGAAGCTGTAGCTGAAGGTGCCGCACCATTGCCGCGTCATGGTGACCTTAGCCATGTGCCTTGGGCTTCGGGTCAGTGAAATCCTGGGACTTCGTTGGGAGGACGTTGATCTGGAGAGTGGCAAGCTCCAGATTCGGCGTTCGGTAGTTAACGGGCATGTGGAACACACCAAGACGGACGCCAGCGAGGACGAGTTACCGCTCCACCCGCAACTGGTCGAAGTCCTGAAGCAATGGAAGGAAGCAGAGCCGCCCGTCGAAGGTTGGCTATTCGGCAACATCGACACCGGAATGCCGTACCACGCCGACACCATGCGTCAGCGGCACCTCAACAAGGCCGCCGGCGATCCAGAGATCGGACTGCCCAAACTCGGGTGGCACGCCTTCCGGCATACCTACCGGGCGAACCTGTCCGAGTCTGGGCTGCCGCTGGAGGTTCAGCAGAAGCTCATGCGCCACGCCGACATCGCGATGACGACCAAATACGGTCGCAGCTCGATGCTCAATGTGACCCGTCCAGCGAATGCCAGGATCGTTGAAATGGTGATGAGGGAGGAGGCCCAAAAAACAAAAACTGAACCGGCTGCCTAACGCGAGGGCGCCAACTGTTCAGTTATTGTTCAGTTGAGTTTTGCTAAATGGTTGCGGGGGTAGGATTTGAACCTACGACCTTTGGGTTATGAGCCCAACGAGCTACCGGGCTGCTCCACCCCGCTTCTCAACTATACGACCCTCTGCACTTAGGGTCAATGTTACGTCGGTTAACTAGGCTTCCCGTCGAGCGATCAAGACCTTCCCTAGACACGGAGCGGTACAGCGCGTCTATATATGGGGAAGACGCTTCCGTCGCAAAATAATCGGAACTTTTCGCCCCGCAGTGTGTCTCTAATACTGCGGGACTACCTTGTCTCCCCACCTTGTGGAAGTCAGTGAGATAGATCCGAGCAAGAACCTGTCGTTGGGCTTTTGTCCACGACTCGTACGAGGAGTAAATGATGACCGTTCGTAGGATTCGTAACGTTGTTGAAATGGTTCTGGCCGGCGGACTGGTGTTGGGCTCTGCGGGGGCTTGGGCTCAGAGCGGTTCAACAATCCCGGATGCTCAGATTGAGTCCAATGTACTCAAGGCGTTAGCCAGTGCTCCGGAGCTATCAACTCAAAATATTCAGACCGCCACTGTGTACGGAACGGTCACGTTGACCGGCAATGTACACGATGAGGCACTGCGCACCCAGGCCGAAAATCTCGCCGCTCGTGCTCAGGGCGTCAAAAAGGTCGTTGACGAGTTGACGCTTGGCGACACCCCGGCGGTTGCTGCAGCCGAGCCAACAGCCCAGGGTACCGAGGATCCAGCCGCCCAGAATGAGGCGATCCCGAGCGAGCAGCCAGATGCGTCGCAGTCCAACCAGCCCGTGCTCCAATCCGATGGAACGTACGCCCCTTCTCCCGATGGAACTGGTTCTGCGCCTCCTCCGGCCGATGCTCAAAATGCCCAAGACGATGCGGGTGCACCGCCGCCCCCGCAAGGCAGCTATTATCCGCAGCAGGGAGGACAGCAGCAGGGGCCTCCGCCTTCTAGCCGGCAGCCACTATCTCAGAACTATGGCCCACAGCAAGGTGAACCCCCCATTCCCGGCGGTCAGGTGGCGGGTATGGAGGTTACGGTTCCTCCCGGCGCGATGTTGCGCATTCGCATCAACCGAGGGCTGGATTCGAACCACATACAGCCCGGTTCAGACTTTGACGGCACAGTGCTCACCGACGTTGTGGCAGGAGGGGCGGTCGCCATTCCACGCGGCGCAACCGTCACGGGTACGGTCGTCGACGCGAAGAAGGCCGGTGTCTTCAAGGGCCAGGGTGAGCTCTCACTGCAGCTCACCAGCCTGATGCTGGGCGGCAGGGCCTATCCCCTAAATTCCGAAATCTGGGGCCGGAGTGGCAGGGACAAGACGACGGGCACGGTAAATAACACGGTCGGCATGGGTATCCTCGGAGCGGTGATTGGCGCTGTGGCGGGTGGGGGCGAAGGTGCTGCGGTCGGCGCAGGCATTGGCGCCGGCGCAGGCCTCGCTGGATCGGCGGCCTCGCCACGTGGCCAGATCATCATCCCGCCTGAGTCGGTCCTGACCTTCAGAACGGCCACGCCTCTGGCCCTGCGCACGGTCTCTGAGCAGGAGATGACGCGCTTATCCTATGCTGCCGGCCCGCAGCGCCCCCAGGGTCCGGCTCGTGTCCGCTATTACAGCCCCTACTACGGCTACTATTATGGTCCGCCTCGCTAACGTCATTTCATCAATGAATTCAGCGATTCAAGGAGGCTGCGGAGCAATTCGCAGCCTTCTTCTTTTCGCTCCGAAGCCGCTCAGGTCTCAAACTAACGCGCTCAGCAGCGTCGACTGATTTATACTTTGCCATGAGCCCCTGCGAGCAGGTGGGATGCGTCTCGCAAGAGACCGTGCCCTCAGCCGTGCGCAAAAATCCCGGGCAGCGTGATTTCCGTCGGAGATCCGCCTGAAGTGAAGGTCGTTAGCCAAGCATGATCCGCATTCTGCAGCAAGACAATCGCGCCACAAAAGCCATTTTTGCAGTCATCATCGGCGCTGCCATCGTCACCATGGTGATCACCCTCGTCCCCGGCATCTTCGATAACGGTGCATCCAGCGACGTCAGCGTCTATGCCACGGTACGCACACCCGGCATCCTCGGGAAAATTGCGGGGGATACTACCTCCATCAAGACCGCGGATGTTCAGCGCACTGCCGAGCGCCAGATGCAGCAGCAGCAACTGCCCGATTTTTACCTGCAGTTTGTCATGAGCCGTGCTGGCCAGCTTGAGGTGGAGCGCGCCGTTCTCACTCACGAGGCCAACCATCTCGGCCTCAGCGTCTCGAATGATGACCTCCGAAGCTACCTTAAGAATGGTGCCTACTCGCAATATCTCTTTCCCAACGGCACCTTCATTGGCCAGGAGCAGTACATCAACTTCGTCGAGTCTGCGTTCCATCTTCCAGTGACGCAGTTCGAGGGCGAGGTCAAGTCCGACCTTGAGCTTCAGCGCCTCCAGGCCCTCGTCACGGGTGGCGTCAGCGTCTCTGACAGCGCCGTTCGCGCCCAGTATCTACAAACCGGCACCAAGGTGAAATTTGACTACGCCGTGATCTCCGGTACGGACATCAAGGCGACCATCAACCCCTCGGATGCTGAGCTTCAGGCATTCTTCAAGACCAATGCCGCGCGCTACGCGACCGCCGTTCCCGAGACCCGCAAGATCACCTTCTTCAGCTTTGACAGCTCGAATCTTCCCGCTGGCCCGGCAAAGGTTACGGATGCGGATGTGCAGGCGTACTACGATGCCCACCTCGACCAGTACAAGACCCCCGAGCAGGTGAAGACCCGTCATATCCTGATCTCCGTCGCCAAGGGTGCCGATGCCAAGACCGATGCTGCGGCAAAGGCGAAGGCTGAAGACGTTCTCAAGCAGCTCAAGGCCGGTGCCAAATTCGCTGATCTCGCCAAGAAGTATTCCGACGATCCTGGCAGCAAGGATCAGGGCGGTGAACTCCCCATGATCGCAACCAGCTCGCTTGACCCCGCCTATGCGCAGGCCGCCATGCAACTCAACCCCGGCCAGACCTCCGGCCTCGTGCGTTCCTCGTTCGGCTATCACATCATCGAGACCGAAGCCAAGGACACGGCCCAGGTCAAGCCCCTGGCCGAAGTGAAGTCCTCGATCATGGAGCAGTTGCAGAGCCAGAAGTCTGCTGCCGCCTCCCAGGCTTATGCCGCGCAACTCGCTGCCGAGGCCAAGAAGAATGGCCTCGATAAGACCGCCGCCGCGCATAACCTGCACGTCATCACCACCGACTACGTCGCCAAAACGGGCCTCATCCCCAGCCTTGCTGATTCGACGGGCCTCCTCTCCGCTGCCTTCAACGCCACGAAGGGTGCTACTCCCGAGACGGCCTCCACCGGCGAAGGCTATGCGATCTTCCAGGTGGACGACATCAAAGCCGCCCACGCACCTGACTTCGCCGACTACAAGTCCCACGTCCTCGACGACTACCGCGCCGAGAAGACTCCCGAACTGCTTAACGCGCAGCTCCTCAAGCTTTCCGACCGCGCCAAGGCTCTGGGTGATCTCCACAAGGCCGCAGCCGAGATGAAGCTACCGGTCAAGACCAGCGATCTCGTCGGTCGCGACGCGCAGGTAGCCGACATTGGCGCACTCTCCGGTGCAGCCTCTGTCGTCTTCACCATGCCCAAGGGAGGAATCTCGGGCCCGATCAATGAAGGTGTGAACGGTTCCGTCATCCAGCTCACAGATAAGCAGGAGCCAACCGCGGACGACATCGCCAAAAACTTCGATGCGTCCAGGGAGAAGCTCCTCGATCAGCAGCGCCAGGAGGCCTTCAGCGTCTTCGTAGACTCGATCATGGATCGCTACGAAAAGGCAGGAGCCATCAACTACAGCAATAAGAAGCCGGATACTCCGCTCGGCAACTAGCGCACTCTATTTTGAAAGAAAGTACCCCATCCTTGACGGTTTTCCGTACGAGGCTGGGGTACTCTCATTTCGGCCTGCATCCCGCAGCATCCTGTTGCACGTCCAACGCAATAAGGCCCCGCCGAACAAGGAGCCTATGAGGAGAGTCGATGAGTCCTGAACGCATCTCTGGAGTACTGCTGCATATCACCTCGCTGCCGTCGTTCGGCGGCGTAGGCGATTTTGGCCCCGCGGCCTATGGCTTCGTCGACTTCCTCGCCGCGGCCAAGCAGCGGCTCTGGCAGGTCCTTCCGCTCAGTCCCACCGGCTATGGCAGTTCGCCCTACTCCGCACTCTCTGCTTTTGCCGGCAACCCCCTGCTCATCAGCCTCGAGTTCCTCGCTCGCGACGGCTGGATCACCTCGGACCGCATCCAGAGTGTTCCCGGCGGCCTGCCCGGACACGAAGGCCCCTGCGACTTTAGCGCAGCGTTCAAAAAGAAGATTCCGCTCATCGAAGAGGCGGCAGCCAACTTCCTCGACAATGCCTCCCAGGAAGATCGTCTCCGCTTCCAGCGTTTCTGCCAGGACAACATCTCCTGGCTCACCGACTACGCGATCTACAGCGTTCTCCGCCGCCGATTCAAATACCTCAGCTGGATCGACTGGCCGGCGGAATACGCCCACCGCCAGCCCGAAGCTCTGACCGGGCTCATGAATGACAGCAGCCGCGAGCTCGCCATCGAGCAAGTCGTCCAGTTCTTCTTCGACGATCAGTGGGCCGCCCTCCGTGCCTATTGCTCCCAGCGAACGATCAGCATCCTGGGCGACGTCGCCATCTTCGTCAGCTACGACAGCGCCGATGTCTGGACCCATCCCGAAATCTTCGAGCTCGACGAAGATCTTCACCCCATCCGCGTCTCCGGCGTTCCGCCCGACTACTTCTCCGCGACCGGCCAGCGCTGGGGCAATCCGCTCTACAAATGGTCGCTCCTGCAGGAAAATGGATTCGACTGGTGGGTCGCCCGCATCCGCCGCGCTCTCACTCTCTACGACCAGGTTCGTCTCGACCACTTCCGTGGCTTCGAAGCCTACTGGTCCATCCCCGCCGACGAAGCTACAGCCGTCAACGGACAATGGGTCAAGGCCCCCGGCCACGCTCTCTTCAACCGCCTCAAGGAGATCTTCGGCGATCTACCCTTCATCGCCGAAGACCTAGGCCTCATCACCAAGGAGGTCGATGAGCTGCGTGAGTTCTTCGGCATGCCCGGCATGCGGATCCTCCAATTCGGTTTCGCCGACCGCGGCGGCCACCTGTATCTGCCCCACCGCTACGTCGAAAACACGGTCGTCTACACCGGCACGCATGACAACAACACCACCCTGGGCTGGTGGCGCAAGGACGCCAGCGCGACCGAACGAGGCAACGTCCAGACATATCTGCACCAAATCGACAGCGACGCCGACATCGTCTGGGCCATGATCAAAGCTGCTGCCGGTTCGGTGGCCACCACCTGTATCTTCCCCTTGCAGGACATCCTCCACATCGGCAGCGAGGGACGCATGAACACGCCCGCCGCCGCAGCAGGGAACTGGAGCTGGCGCTTCAGCCTGACCGCCCTCCACCCCGATCTTTCCAGCCAACTGGCCTCCATCATGGAGATGACCGATCGCGACGGCTACGAGAAGCCGATCGAAGGCCCTGCAGCCGGCGGCCCCACCGACGAAGCCTCTCTGCGTGTCCGCGAAGGCTCCCAATCCTGATCGGCTCGCCCCTTTGTTCTTCTCCGCCAACCGCGTAAACTAGTTCAAACGAGGAGATCCCAGTGCCACTTTCCGGTGAAGCCATTCGCACCATGAACTACGTCGACGACATCTCTGTCACCCTGCGCCGCATCCTGTCGGTACTGCCCATTCTGACCCCGGAGGAGCGCGAGCGCGTAGCCGAGCACATCCGCCACGCTGACCCCAGCTACGAGTCGGTCCTCGCTGCCGTCTCTTCCGTTCCATCGAAGTAGCGTATCGATCCAGCAGCTCGCGACCCACGATAGCCGACGCCAGGGAACGTTCTCGCCCCCAAAAGCTAGACAAATATCTCGCCTCTAATTCGTGGCGTCCTCGTCGCGTTTGTACGGCTTCTGCGTCAGCGCACGAGCCTCATTGATAGCACCCTGCGTGTTGTCGTTCGTCTGGATTGCCTGTCGATATTCATTCACCGCACGCTCTCTCTGCCCCGTTACGTCGAAGATCTTCCCCAAATTAACATGGCTCCAGACCTCGGTCCATTTGGGGTCGTTGTCGCCCCGCAGGCAATCGCGGAAGCTGTTCGCCGCCGCCTGATAGTTCTTCTGCGTGAAGAAAATCTCTGCCAGCCGATAGTTCGCCAGCGAGCTGCCGCGGTTCTCCGCCAGTGCCTTCTGATACTCCGCGATGGCGCCAACCAGGTCGCCCTGCGCCACATCCTGCTGCCCGCGCAACACCGCAATGCGAACCGACATATCCGGTGAACTCTTCAGCAACCAGTTGTCCGGATCGATGACGATATGGCGCGGACGCCCAAACGTCTCGACCGTATAGTGCGACTCGCTGCCCGACAAATCGACACGGCGATCCACCGATTTGCCCTCCGTCTCGATGCGCAACTCCACCGGCATCGAGAACAGATCGAGATCCTGCAATACCGAACCAACCGTGCGGAATCCTTTGCCTTTGCCCAGCCGGAACACGCTGTAGTTATCCGTAAATTCAGGTGCCCCGGTCCCATCCAGCCACTGGGAAAAGAACGCAGTCAGCTGCAGTTTGGAAATATCTTCCGCGACCTTCTCCACATTCGATGTGCGAACTCCCTTGTCTGCGTACTGCGTCAACAGGGCCTGCAGAAACTGCTGAAAGACTGCATCGCCCATCTCCCACCGCAGCATGTGGAAGACCATCGCGCCCTTCTCCAGCGTCATCGATTGAAACTGCGGCGAGAACGGATCGAGCCTTCCCATCGTCGTCAACGGGTCTGTATCGTAGGCCAGGGCTCCAGCCTCGACATCCGTAATCGCGTTCTGAAAACCCGCCTTACCGTCCTGATCCTCCACATACATCAGCTCCGCATAGCGGCTCATGCCGTTGGTGATCCACGCATCATTCAGCGTTGCAGGAGAAATCTTCGATCCCCACCACTGATGCGCCACCGTATTTGCCAGCAGCCGCGCATTCCCATGGCTCGGTTTGATCGCAACAATCTCCGGCGCCCACGACGCAGAAACCGAGTCGTCCGGCAACTCCACCACATCCAGCCGCCCAGTCTCCGCCGGTCCAAACTTGTCCGTCATGAACTCGAACTCTTTGGCAACGTTGATCGCGAAGTCATGCCCCTTCGCCTTGTTCGCCTCGGTCAGAAAGACCCGGATATTTGGAATTCCAGCAGCCGTAATCGGCGGCAGAAACTTACCCGCAATAATGGTTCCGGGGAACCCCGGTTTGTCCCAGTTAAAGTCGAACTGAGCGCGCCCATCGGCAAGATCGTGTTCATTCGCTTTGTCGGCCCCACTGCCCACAACAGTCTCGCCCTTCGGGACAGTGACATGAATCTCCGCCGTGAATCGGTCGGTAAACAACCCGGGCAACGCAATCGGAAACCAGCGCCCCGGATACAGCAGGATGCTGACCGGATCGCTCACTTTCACAAACGTGATCCCGTCCACAGGACTCGTGTCGACCGTCGGCACGCCGGCGTACTTGAAAGTCCACGTAGCGCTGCTTCCTTTGCTGATGATGGCCGCAGGCGTCACGCGCACGGTAGAGTCCGTCACGTTGCGTTCGAACGGCAGGTTAGGATGGGTCGCATCGCTCACCGTCGCAACCTGCAGTGCATTGTTCAACCCGAAGACAGCGACATTCAGGTCTTCGAGCGCTGTAAACGTGACCACCGCCGTGGCGCTCAACTTGCCCGTGGAGGGGTCAAGGTCAGCATGGAGAACATAGCCCGTTATATCGATCTGCGGTCGCAGCGGAATGGCCGCATGAGCCTGAGCGATAGCAAGTACTGCCACGAGGACGACGGAGAGACGCTTCAGCATGCTGCGGGACCTCGGAGATTCAACAGTGTCACGTTTCACCCAGTTCATACAATCATTTAGACGATTAGTTTACGGCTTTGGATGAGGACGCAGGAGGCCGTTCCAGCAGCATCAAAATTGCCTCTGCAACCCGTCCAACCGGCGACCCACCCGTCGAGCTGGCCGCTTCGAGACTGCGCCTGACCTCCGCCAGGCCCGCAATCTGTGCTTCGCGCTCAGGCCCCTCGACCAGAATTCGTCCCAACTCCGTGGCGACGTTAGCAGCCGTGAACCGCCCCTGCAGCAGCTCTGGTACCACCCTCCGCCCAGCAATCAGATTCACCATCGCGACCGGCAAATTACCAGCATCGTCTTCGATCCCCGCCAACTCCTCCGGATATTCAATAAGCCTTTTCGCCAGCGCAAACGTCAGCGCTGAGACCCGGTAGACCACCACGAACGGATTGCCCACAATCGCCGCCAGCACAGTGGCCGTCCCACTCGCCACCACGGAAGCCCGCGCGTGAAACAGCGCCTCTGGCGCATCCGGCACCAGGGTCAGCCGCAGGCTTGAGGCCTCCGGCCCAAAGTACTTCAAGTGCTCTGCATTCAGCTCCCCAATGTACCGGTGCAGTGCATCCGCACCGATCGTCGACGCCACGGGCAGCAAAAATTCATACCGTGTATGCGCCGCCGGATCGTCCGGCTGCCTCGTCGTATCCCCGTCAAACGTCGTGTACGCAGCCGAACTCGTAATCAGGTCGCTCATCGCCAGTTCATGCATCGCAGGCAGGTTGCCGCGGATCTCTTTCCAGCGACTCCCCGGCAGCAGCGCAATCCACGTCTTCGCAGGGTCCAGCCTGTGCACCTCCGCATACGCCTCGCGCGACATCGACAACTGCACCGTCCCTGCCAGCGGATGCCCCACGAACTCTGCATCGACGCCGCGCTCGCGGTAGAACCGCTCCTCAAACGGAAAAATAACCAGCATCTTATCGACGCGCTCCTGCACCCAGCGCAGTCGTCCACGCTTCCACGCCCACAGCTGCGGGCTCACGAACCACACCACCGGAACACCCGCACGCCGCAGATGTTTTGCCAGCCGAAAGTTCACGTCAGGGAAGTCGATCAGCACGGCAATATCCGGACGCTTGCTGCGAATGCTCGCGACCAGCTTGCGATAGCTCCCATAAATGCGTGGAATATGCCGCAGAATCTCGGTCAAGCCCATTACCGCGACGTCCTCCGCCCTCACCACGCGCTCCTGCCCCGCCTCTTCCATCTGGCTTCCGCCGAGCCCCGTAAAAATTGCCCCAGGCAGACGCTCGCGCAGCGCCGCGATCAGCGTCGCACCGTACGCATCTCCAGATGCTTCTCCGGCGGAGAGAAAGACTCGCGGGTTGGGCTTCATAGCGATACTCCAAGTCTATCTCTGCATGTACGATGATTCTCCTGGAGGCACAGAATGGTGAATCGAGCCAAAATATTTCGCGCGACCCTGGAGCAGGGAACTCAAGCCCTCGGTTGGACGATCGCGCGCCTTCCCTTCGAACCCAGCGACGTTTGGCCAACGATGATTCGCCTCCGTGTGCGAGGCGAGATCAACAGCTTCGCCTTCCGCACATCGCTCTTCCCCCACGCCACCGGAGGCTTCTATCTCCTCGTCAATCGCACCATGCAGAGGGAAGCTGGCGCTCACCCGGGAGACACCGCCGAGTTCCGCATCGAGCCCGATCTCGACCCCCGCGACGCAGAGCTCCCCGACGAACTCGCCGTCCTGCTCGACGACGAACCAGGCCTCCGATCCTGGTACGACGCCCTCACCGAGTACACGCGCCGCGAGATTGGAAAATGGATACTCAGCGTCAAGTCCGACGCCTCGCGCATGAACCGCGCCCAGCAGATGGCCGAGCGCCTCCTCTCCACCATGGAGGCCGAAGTCGAGCTTCCGCCGCTCATCGAAGCCGCATTCCGCAAGCACCCCAAAGCGCGCTCCGGCTGGGCCAACATGACGCCCCTGCAACGCCGCACCGAGCTGCTCGCCGTCTTCTACTACCAGACCCCGGATGCCCGGCAACGGCGCATCGATAAGCTCATCGGTGCCGCCGAAAAACGAGCCTAAGCCGAGACAGCCGCCGCTGCATCTTCGCTAAGCTCTTGGTCCTTGTACTGCAGCTGATACAGCTTGAAGTACAGCCCATGCATCGCCAGCAACTCCTGGTGTGTGCCTTGCTCGCGCAGCCTGCCCTTATGCATCACAAGGATCGTATCCGCACTCTGAATTGTCGACAGCCGATGCGCGATCAGCACCGACGTGCGCCCCGTAATCATCCGCTCCAGCGCCAGCCGAACCCGAAACTCCGTCTCGGTGTCCACCGAGCTCGTCGCTTCGTCCAGAATCAAAATCCCTGGCCGGTGCGCCAGCGCCCGTGCAAAGCTGATCAACTGTTTCTGTCCCGTCGACAGCGTCGATCCGCGCTCCAGCACCGGCTCCGCAAACCCCAGCGGCAGCGTCCTGATGAAGTCCGCGACGTTCACCTCTTCGGCAGCGTTGGCGACCTCGTCCTCGGTGATCCAGTTCGATCCCAGCCGAATATTCTGTGCAATCGTGCCGGAGAAGAGGAACGGGTCCTGTAGCACGACTCCAAACCTCCGCCGCAGCGTCTGCAGATCCTGCTCGCGAACATCGGCTCCATCCACCATCACCGCGCCGCGCTGGACATCGTAAAACCTCATCATCAGCGCCGTAATGGTCGTCTTGCCCGCGCCGGTGTGCCCCACAATCGCCGCTGTAGTGTCGGGCTCAACAGCAAAACTCACACCGCGTAGGATCCATTCGATATCACTGCACCGACCCAGTTCATCGTCGGGCAACGTGCGCACCCGCTCCTTCTGCTCATCGGTAAGGTGCTGATACGTGAACCAGACATCGCGAAACTCAATCCGGCCGCTACCGTCGCCATGCAGTGGCTGAGCGAGTATGTTCTTCACCTCGGACTCCGTATCCAGCAGCTTGAAAATCCGTTCTGAAGCCGCCATGGCAGCCTGCAGGATGTTGTATTTATCGCTGAGGTCCTGGATCGGCCGAAAGAACCACTGCGCATACTGAATGAACGCGATCAGGATGCCAAGCGTCACCACCGGGTGCAGAAACCCAGCATGTGCCGCCAGCGCAGGCGTCGCCCGCATCACGGCCATCCCGCCGCGCCAGATCACCAAAGCAATCGCTACCGAACTCAGAAACTCCACCACCGGGTAGTACAGGGCATAGGCGAAAATTGCGTCGGTCCAAGCCTGCTTATTTTCGTCGTTCACCGCAGAGAATTCGTTGAACGCCCGCTTCTCCCGGTTGAACAGTTGCACCACGCTCATGCCCGAGACATACTCCTGTGTGAACGAGTTGATCTTCGCGGTCGCAGCCCGCTGCCGCCGGTAACTGTCGCGCACATGGCGGCGAAAGAGATGCGTCGCATAGACGATCACCGGAAGTACGCTCAACGTGAGCAGGGCCAGCAACCAACTCATCTTCACCATGATCGCGACGATGAAGGCCAGAAAGAAGATGTCTTCGAAGATCGCGAGCACGCCCGAGGTGAACATCTCGTTCAGCGCATCGACGTCAGAGGTCAGGCGCGTCACCAGGCGGCCAACTGGATTGCGATCGAAGAACGCCACATGCATCCGCTGAATATGGCGAAAGATCTGGCTGCGCAGATCGAACATGATCTTCTGGCCAGTCCACTGCATCATGTAGGTCTGGACGATCTCGAGTGCAAAGATCAGCCCGAGCGATGCGAAATAGAGAAGAGCGATCTCGGCGACACCCCGCACTGCATTGGAACTTAGCTTTGAGGCCAGCCAGGAATGCTTCCCATTCGTGGGAGCAAAGTAGTTATCGACCGCAACTTTGACGAAGTACGGCCCGAGCGCATTGCTCCCCGCCTTCAGCACAATCGCCACCGCGGAGATGAACACCTGCAGCTTATAAGGAGCCAGATAGCGAAACAGCCGCCGCATCAGCCGGCCATCATAGGCCTTGCCCACAACGTCATCATCCCCACCCACACGCTTGGAATCTTCCGGCGTAGTCTTCCGGGGTGTTGCCGCGGTCTTCGGTTGCTCGTCGGCCATCTCCCTATTTTAGAGGCTTTAAGCCTCAAGAAGCAGGTCGGCCTATCAACACCGTCGCCCCATGAAACAATTACTTGATGGCTTTGAATACATTGAGAACGTCGTCGCAGGATTCGACGCTGGGCGTCTACGTCTCCGTGCCGTTCTGCCGAGCCAAATGCAGCTTCTGCAACTTCGCCTCAGGAGTCTCTTCCCCCGCAGCCATCGAGAGCTACGTGACCAGCCTCTGCGCCGAGATCGATGCCGCCGCCGCCTCCGCCGGGCGCCTCAGCGCCCACCTCCCCCCCACCGTCGACACCCTCTACTTCGGCGGAGGAACCCCCAGCCTCCTCGAGCCCACCCAACTTCGCCGCATCTTCGCCGCGCTTCATCAGAATTTCGACCTCACCCCCGACGCTGAACTCACCCTCGAAGCCGCCCCAGGCCAAATCGCCGACGCCGTACTCGACGAAGCCCAGCGCCTCGGTGTCAATCGCATCAGCCTCGGCGTCCAGTCCTTCGTCGATCGCGAAAGCGCTGCGGTCGGTCGCTCCCACACCGAGCGCGACTGCATACGCGAAATCGTTCGCCTCCAATCGGCGGGAGTACCCGAAGTGTGCGCAGACCTCATCGCCGGCGTTCCGTATCAAACCTCCGCCACCTGGCAGCACTCGCTCGACGTCGCAACCAGCATCGGCCTCACCCACCTCAGCGTCTACATGCTCGAAATCGACGAAGACTCGCGCCTTGGCCGCGAGGTCATCGCCGGTGGTCTGCGCTTCCACGCCCACGAAGTTCCCGCCGACGAATCTTCAGCGGAGTCCTACGAAGCGGCCTGCGCCTGGCTCCCCCAGCATGGCTTTCCGCAATACGAAATCTCAAACTTTGCCGCCACACATCATCAGTCGCGACACAACCGCAAATACTGGCTGCGTGCGCCCTACATCGGCTTCGGTCTCGACGCACACTCCATGTTGCTGCGTGAAAACGGAGCCGTGCGCTTCGCCAATCCCGACGAACTCTCGCAGTACGCCAGCTCTGCCAGCCCTCGAACTCCCCTCCATGTCTCCGGTCGCGAAGCCTTCGAAGAAACTCTCTTTCTCGGCCTCCGCCTCAACGAAGGCCTATCGATCTCAGAGCTGCGACGAAACTTCCCGAGCGAGTTTCTCGCTCCTGTCGAAGTGGCGGCGAGAGAGTTGATCCGCGACGGCCTCATGCTCGACCACGAAGGCCGCTGGCAACTTACACTACATGGGCGTCTCGTCTCGAACGATGTATTCACAAATCTATTGATCGGCATTGCGGCGTAATCGTCGCTGGAGGATAAAGAGTTGGCAACAAGTTCAGGCATCATCGATCTGCGCAGCGACACCGTCACACGTCCCACTCCCGCGATGCGTGCAGCCATGGCTTCTGCTGAAGTTGGCGACGACGTCTACGGCGAAGATCCAACCATCAACCGCCTCGAAGCACGCGCTGCAGAGATCTTCGGCCGCGAAGCCTCCATCTACGTTCCTACCGGAACGATGGGCAACCAGATCGCCATACGGCTCCACACCAATCACGGCCAGGAAGTCATCTGCGAGGCGCGTTCTCACATTCTCGATTGGGAGATGGCGATGATGTCGGCCTTCTCCGGCTGCTCCCCGCGGACGATCGCCGGTGAGCGCGGCATCCTCACCTGGCAGCAGATCAGCCGCGCCATCGCGCCAAAGCTCTACTACCGCGCATCCACCGCCCTCATCTGCCTCGAAAACTCGCACAACATGGCTGGCGGCACGGTCACTCCTCTCCCAATCTACGAAGAAATCTGGCAAGGAGCCGCGCAGGCCGGCCTGCCCACACATCTCGATGGTGCGCGCGTCTTCAACGCCGCAACGGCGCTCGGCATCAGCGTCGCAGAACTCACGAGCGGCTTTGACACCGTGAACTTCTGCCTGTCCAAGGGCCTTGGCGCGCCCGTCGGATCGATCCTCGTGGGCTCCCGCGCCGCGATCGACCGCGCCCGTGGCTTCCGTAAAGCGCTCGGCGGAGGCATGCGTCAGGCCGGCATTCTCGCCGCTGCCGGATTGATCGCGCTTGAACAGGGTCCATCGCGCCTTCACGAAGATCACGCCAACGCGAGGCTCCTCGCAGAGGCCGTCGCAACCTGCGACAGTGTCGAGATCGATCTGCCGTCGGTCCAAACCAACATCGTTCTGTTTACCCTCAAGAACGGCTGCGACGCGCCCAGTGTTGTTGCGAGCCTGAAGAGCCAGGGCATACTGTCCAGCGCCATTGGTCCGCACGCAATTCGGCTCGTCACCCACTTTGATGTCAGCCGCGAACAGTGCGAACGCTGCGCTGCCACCTTGGTTCAGCTGCTTGAAAAAGTGCCCTCTTAGGACACCGCAACTGCTACAGGCGAGTCGCTCAACCAGTGGATGAAGCGCGGCACCAGGGGATAGAAGAGCCCCAGCCGGATGGGCAGATGTCCATCCGGCATTGCCCGTCGCAGCGTTGCATACGCCTCAAGCTGCGCCCGGTACTTTGCCACCTCCGCCGCCTTAAAGTCCGCGTCGGAACGCGAACCCCGCTCGGTCGTCTTGAAATCGATGATCCAGATGCACCCAGTGCCCAGCGACAACGGCTCATCTCCAGCAAGAAACGTGCGGTCGACCCGCAGGCTGCGAGCATCCGGCGACCCCATCGTGAGCGCGCGTTCACTTGCAGCCGCCTCTCGTGGCGACAGGATCCACCGCCCAACCGGGTCACCCAGCGCCAACGAAAGTGCTCGACCCGCACGGATCGCCTCTCGCGCCACCAGCGCCGGCGGTAGCCCCTCTCCCCGCAGGCTCGCGATGAGTCGCGCCTCCCACGTTGGCAGCTCCGAGATCAAATCCTCACAGGTCCCGCCCCTCTCCAAACGCACCGCCAGCATCTGCAGATAACGATGCACCACATTTCCGAACGCGCGCACTGCGAACGACCCTTCCGGCCGCTCAAACACCGCAGTCTGCCGCAGCGCCGACGCAACGGGATAGTCCAATCGTTGATCCACAGCACTCCTGAACCGCTCCTTCGGCATGTAGCCCAGGGGCAGCCGTTGAATCATCGCGGGCATCGCCTCCGAAGTGCTGGTGCCTTCGCTTGAAGCCGCCAGCGCCAACTCTTCGTACCCGGTTGCGTCCTCGCGCACCGAACGAATAATTTGCTCCTCCTCCGCCGAAGCTCGTGCCATATGATCTTCAAAATGCATGTGCGCCGCCGGCCAGCAAGCGCCAAGCAGGCTATCGTATCGCGGTCGTGCAAGCTCTCCCTTCACCGTGAGCGCAACCGCACCGAAGAGGTGCAGTTCTTCACGCGCTCGCGTCGTCGCAACATAAAACACCCGCTTCCGCTCGGCCGCCTCGCGTCTTGCCCTCACCCCCGTCAACCAACGGCTCAGCTTATCGGAATCCGTACCCTTCTCCCAGATCGGCGCCAGCACCACGCTCGCAGATCCATCCCCTCCATCCCCACCGATTGTTCCATCAAACTCCAGCCAGTTCAGCAGCACGTTCGCCGACCTGCCTCCGCCGCGTTCCAATCCTGGAACCAGCACCACATCCCACTCCAGCCCCTTCGCCTTATGAATGGTCATCAACTCTACCGGCAACCTGCCCTTCTCGATCGCACCAGAGCCCGGCTCTGCATACAAAATCTTTAGTCGCGCAGACAACACGGTAACGTCAACCCGATTACCCTCGCCTTCAACTTCGCGCAACACCTGCAGGTACCGCAGCACGTTGCCGGACTCCTCCTCGGTTAGCGCCGCATCGCCGCCCAGCGACCGCCACGTACGCTCTACATGAGTTGCCAGCGACGTTCGACCCAATGTAGCAACCGCTGTCTCCAGCACCGGCCACGCACGATCCAGTAGCTGCCTACCCGTCTCGCTCAATTCATCGCGTCGCTCGACTACAAGACGCGCAACGGTAGCTCCAGCATCGGCCTGCGCGCCTTCGCCGGTGAGCGCCTGCAGATCCGCCAGTCCCAGGCCGCACCAAGGCGCATGGAGTACGGCCAGCCATGCAACGCGATCCGCCGGATGCAGCAACGCTCGCGTCAGTGCCAGCACATCCAGCACCTCATGCAACTCATCCAGGGCGTCAAGATCGATGGCCCGATAGCGAATCGGCCCCGCACCCTCGTCGCGCTTGAACTCCGCAATCACCGCCGCAAGATGACTCCGCGCGCGGCCCAGCACCGCGATCCGCCACGGCTTCGGGTGTAGCGGATCCCTGCGGTCATCCGGCAGCTCCATTGCCAGCCGCTCTTCGACGATACCCCGCATCAACCGCGCCTCTTCCGCCGCATGATCACTGCGTGTATCTCCCGCGGCCATCACCTCGGCATGCCACACAATTCCCTCATCGCCGGTCTTCGTCCGCACCGCATTCGCTTCAACAAACGGGACATCGACCCCCTCATTTCCAAGCAGCGCCGCATCATCCGGCCGAGGAAAAAGCAAATCAAACGCACTATTGAAATCCGTAACAAGCTCCGCCTGAGACCGGAAATTCGAAGTCAACTGCAGCGGCTTCAACTCAATCTCGCCAAGTCGCCGCTCCTTCATCGTCCGCAGAAAACGCTCCACACGCGCCTGCCGAAACAGGTAAATCGACTGCTTCGGATCTCCCACCAGAAACAGAGTCTGCGAATGTCCATCCCACGACCGCGTCAGCAGTTCAAGCAATTCATACTGGCCCGATGACGTGTCCTGCATCTCATCGACAAGCAGATGGCGCAGCGTTCCACCCGCCGACAGCGCGAGATCGCTCGCCCCCTCCTCTGCACGCAATGCAGCGCGTGCAGCCAGCGCAAACTCTGAGAAGTCGCACTCCCCTCGCTCTGCAAACAACAACCGCAACTCCGCAAGGGCCCGCCGCAGCACATGGAAGAGTGCCTTCGCGACGTCCCACTGATCATCAGGGTATTTCGCTGGCGGCAGTGCCAGTACCCCCGCCAGTGCATCCTCCAACCCGTCGCTCTGAATATCCTGAACCAGCTGTTTCAGCCGCGCAGCATCAGCCTTCGGAATCTCAAACTTCATATCGCTTTGTGAATGACGTTTGCGCCATTCCCCATCAGGCTTCAGCACCAACCCAATCAGCGCCACCCAATGCTCAAGGTGCTCGGCGACAACCTCCGGCGCCTCAAATTTCCCAACACAACAAGCAATCGGCGAAGCACTTTCCTTGTACCCTGGAGCAACGCCCAACCTCGCCGCCAGCGCTGTCAACTCTTCCAATACTCCCGCAGGCAGCGTGCGCAACGCGCGGGATAAACCCGCACACACAATGTTCTCAAGTGACCGCTCCAATCGCAGTCGTACCTCGTGATCCTGTTCGTCCTGATCGAACGCGCCGCGAGTCAACGGCACCAGCTCGCCCCACTGCTCGCGCGTATTCAACATGCCCGCGAGCAGCGTTTCGCAATCCTGCAGACTTCCATCGCGATGCAGCATCACCGTACGCAGCGCCTCATGCAACGCCGCATCCGTGCCGCCAAGTTGCAGCAGCGTGCGCCGCGCCGCCAGCCGATACAGAGGCTCGGCATCGTTCACCGGCTGCCTCGGTCCGCCCCCTCCCGAGAGCAGCGGCAACGAATGTGCAATCTCCGCACACACCGAGTCGATGGAGCGAATATTCAATCGCTGCGGGCGTTCCAGCACACCCCAGCCAAGCTGCGAGCTTCGTGCCAGTGCCGCCCCAGCAAGCTCCCGCGTCTCTCGTTCGAAGCTCTTCGCGTCGGCCGCAAGAACCTCTCCACGTGCAGCCTGCAACTGCTCCAACACCCGTTCGCGCAACTCCGCGGTCGCCTTGTTCGTGAACGTAATCGCCAGCACCTCTTCCGGCTGCTCGACCGTCTCGTCTCCCAGCAGCTTCAGATACCGTTGCACCAGCAACCCTGTCTTACCCGACCCCGCCGGAGCTTCCACAATGCACGAAGCCCGCGTATCCAGAGCCTCCGCGCGCGCTGCCGCATCATCGGTTGTCGACGTCGAGGTTGCGCGTTGTCCCGCAGCAGTAGGGAAGCGAAGTACATCAGCCATCGACGTCCTCCCCCGCAATCGCATCCTCATCCACGTTGCTCTGCAACGATGCGCGATCGATCCGGCACAACAACCGCTGAGCGCAGCGGGTGCAGTTCACCTCAAAATTCTTCGGCCGAACATCCGCCCTGCCCGCAGCAAAATCCACGGCGAGCTGCGTCAGCGTTCCACGCCACTCCTCCACCAGCCACGCGAGGTCCCTCACGTTTGCCTTGGACCTTGAAGCCGGCAGAATCCCCTCCTCCCCCTGGTAGCCAGACCACTTCATATCGCGTCCGGTACGCACCTTCGCAAACGCCACGCCCTTCAACTCATTCGTCTCTGGCAGCAGCGTATACAGTGGCAGCTGCGGCTCGTCGGGCCGATCTCCATTCCACTGCTTCGGGTCGGCTGCGAAGCCTGTCTTGTAGTCGACAAAGAAGACCCCTTCCCCAACCTTGTCAATCCGATCCATCCGCACCTTGAGTGTCAGCGGCCCCACGGTGACGATCTCATCCTTCTCCACGGCCAGCACCGCGAACGGTCCTCGCCGCAGCTCCTCTTCCAGCCATTGCTGCAACAGCGAGCGCAGCCGTTCCTTCTGCAGCGTCATGTACGCGCGGTCCCATCCATCACGCACCTTCAACCTTCGAGACATCGCTTCATCCAGCGCTCTCTCCAGGATCCGTTCTCTCTCCATCCAACTCATCAATCGAAGCGCGTCCTGCGTCTCTACCGTCTTCCAGAAATATTGCAGTGTCCGATGAAGCATGCTTCCGCTCTCGCGTGCATCCAGTCCCATATCCCCGGACTCCGGCTCAGTTGCGCGCAGACGCAACTCCGCAAACGCCAGAAACCCGCATGCCGCTTGCAGCTTCAGTACCCTTGCTCCGCCGGCCACCTCATGCGACGGCAGCGCAGTGAGTTCATCTTCGTCGATCACCTTCTCCACCGCGACAGGCTCTGCACGCAGCGTAGGTCCGACAAGCCCGCCCGCCTCCACCTGCTTGATTCCCATCTCTGCCAGCAGTGGCGAAGGTCGCAGCTTGCCACTCTCATCTTCCGCAGAGCACGTAAACAGCACGCTTCCAGACCGCCTCAGCAGGTCCTCCGTATATCTCCGGCTCCTCAACGCAGCCTGCAGTGGATTACTCCCCGGCATAGCCAGAGCGCTCTGCAGTCCCCACGAAAGAAGTGGATTCGCGCGCTCCGACGCTGGCCAGTTCGCATCCGTGGCATGCAGAAAGATAACCGCATCGAAGTCCGAACCCTCTGCCTCGGCAAGACTCATCACCTGCACTGGAGCTCCCGTTGCCGGTGTCGCGAAGATCGTTGTTTGTGCCTGCAATTCCAAAGCCTGCAGCGCCGTCGCAAACGCCACCCTCCTTCCGCTGAAATCCAGCGTGGACACCAGGTCGAGTGTGCTTTCCCAGGCGTGCGTCGCCTCGAACTCCGACGCCGTCAGTGCGCGGTCTCCAGGCCAGTTCGCCGCCTGCGTCAAACCTCGCACAAACTCCATCCACTCTGCAAAGCTGCGCGGTCTGCCTCGATCGCCCACGCCCCGCGCGAACTCCTGCACCCTCGCCAGCCACCCCAGCGCGGTGGGCGCGTCGTCCCTCTCCGCCGTTGCCTGATCCGCCAGCTCCAGCACCGACGCAATCTCGATCTCCGAACGCAACAGCAGCAAGCGCCTCAACTTGCCCGCATCGAAGCGAGCAATCGCATCGCGGTCTCCACCTGGTGCGCCATTGTGTCCCACATAGGCCGATAGCAGCAGGAAACTCACCCGCTTCAACGGCAACGGCCTCTCCACCCAGCGCGCCAGCTCCATCGCATCGGCGATCATCGTCAGCGACGACAGTGGTACCCCACCTGAAAACTCCCACGGCGTCGATGAAACATCCTCATCAATCGACTGCAGTTCCGGCGCGAGCGTCTCCCGCAGCACGCCTTCCAACTCTGCGCGCTCTTCCGACAGATTCGGCAGCAAGACCGCCACGCGTGCACCGGGCATCTTCGCGCGCCGCTCCTCCAGAAACACCCGAATCCACCGCGCCGCAAACAAAAGCTCTTCGCGTTCATTCGCAGTGACAACCAAAGCCCGCAACGGCTCATCATCTTTTGCAGCCTCAAGGCTTCGCTCAAGCACCTGCGTTCCGGACGCTCGAAGCCCTTCCAGCAGTGCTTCCTGCGAAGGCTGCAACTCGCTGAATCCCACAAGCGTGAGCACGTCTGGCACGGCGATCGCTCCTGTCCTCAAATGCACCAGCAACGCCGCGTCCAATAGCGCCGCCGAAAGATATCCTCGCGCATCACACCGCTTCGAAAACTCCTCAGCCCAGCCAGCGAAGACGTGGCTATCGTAGCCGCCCCCAAATTCACGCAACCGATGCGTGGCGTTATAGCTGCCGGCAAGTTTCCACGCAGAGCCAGCGAGTTCCGCCAGCGAGTCAGCCGAACCGAACGAGTTGCTCGACGCGTCCTCCGCAATCAACTCCCGCCACCAGCTCTGCTCCTGCGCAGCGTTCAGCAGCAGGCAACTCTCCACTCCCGCAACAATCAACTCGCTCCACTGAGAGTTCGTCCACTGCGACCAACTGAGCACCGCCGGCGCATCCCACGCGGACACTCCACTCATCCGGCGTCGGGCATCGAACCCCGCCCTCAGGTCTCGGGCAGCACGCGCATTCGGCAGCAACAACTGCTCGCCGTTTTCAAGCGCGTCGAATAACTCGGAGAGATTCGCAGAAGACATCGTCTACCGTTATACCCAATCTTCTCCAAAACTTCGCCTCCGCCTGCGCAACTTCTGCCACGCTACGCCGCAGCCATCTTCAGCCTCACCCTCCCGCTCATCATGCTCAGCAGGAGCAGCAGCAGCGCCAACGCCATTGGAACGACCATCGCCGTTCGCAGCGATCCACTCTGCGTCGAGACGAATCCCATCATCCACGGAAACAAAGCCGCTCCCAGCCCCGATACCGCAAGGATGAATCCGGCCTCGCGCGCAGTGGGCCGCCTCTTCATCAACAGCGCAAACGTCGTCGGAAAAAACGGCGCAAGGCTCAGCCCCAGCAGCACGCAATACAGCGAAAGCAGCGGCCCATGGTGCGTCGTCACCAGCGCCGCAATGAACACCGCCGACAGCCCCAGCCCAATCCGCTGCAGCATCGCCTCCCGCATCACGCGCAACGCCGCCGACGAAATCGCCCTCCCCGCCGTCAACGCCGACCACAGTAGCACAATCGCCGACTGCCCACCCAGCAGCCGCACATCCGAAAATCGCAGCGTATACGTCGTCAGCCACCCTGTCATGCAGGTCTCAAGCCCACCGTACAAAAACAGCAGCACCGCAAAATACATCAGCACCCGCGCCGGAAGCCTCTCCGCATCAGCAGTCGACGCCTCACCCTTCGCTGCCGCTCCCCGCGAAGGATTCAGAAATCCGCCCAGTCCGACCACCAGAAACATCCCGGCAAATGTCAGTAGAGGTCCGCGCAGGTGAAACCGTGGCAGCACCGCCGCCGCAATCAGGCCGCACGCGACCGCACCCAGGCTCCAGAAGAAGTTCACCGACGCAAGCGCCGAACCGGTATGCTCGCTGTATCGCCTCCCCACCACGATGTTCGTCGATGCAATAATCTGCCCTAAACCAAATCCTCCGATGAACAAGCAAGCTGCCCCACTCATCAGCCCGCCGCTCAGCGCAAACGCTCCAAACCCCGCGCACGCAAAGGTCATCCCACCCAGCACACCAAACCGCAGCCGGCGCGGCACTGACACGCCGCCAAGAAACGATCCAACAAACTTTGCCGCTAGCAGCAGTCCCCCCTGCTGGTCCGTGAGCCGCCAATCGTGCAGCAGCGACGGCATGATCGGCCCCAGCATCACCGTCCCCAGCCCGGCCAGCAGAAACCCCGCCGCAAGCCAGAAGATCGATGGCCCGGCTACGCCGTCGCTAGCCACGCCGTCGCTGCGCACAGAAGCTGGAATTGAAGGCTGCGACATGCTTTCGTGCGCTCCGTTCGAAGCCGATGCTACCACGCTCCAACAACCTGTCGTGGACATCCATCAGCCAGGCCATCACCACGCCTCCCATTTATCATGGTCATAGGCTCAATCCTCTCCCGTACGAGCCTCGAGGAGATTCCTTCATGCGCGTTCGAGCTTCATCGGTGCTATTGCTCCTGGCGATGACCACCCTGTCCATCACCGCAATCGGTTGCCGTGGCACAGCAAACTCGCCCACCACAAGCGCAACCACCAAGCAATATCCCATCCGCGGAACCGTCATCAGCACCGACCCCGCCAATGGCGAAATCCTACTCAAGCACGACGACATCCCCGGTCTCATGCCGGCCATGACCATGGCCTATCGCCTCGAAGACCCCTCCGCGCTCTCCGAACTGCATCCCGGCGACATCATCACCGCCACGCTCCTCGCCGACCACGATGCCGCCGGTCCCAAAAATCTGCGCCTCAGAGAAATAGTGATCGTCGCCCAGGCCCGCCCCGACTACAAGCCCGCCGTCAACTACCACGTCCCCGCCAAAGGCGATGTCGTCCCAGACTTCACCCTGCTCAATCAGTCCGGCCACAAGATCGGCCTCCAGCAATTTCACGGCAAGGTCGTCCTCATGACCTTCATCTACACCCGCTGCCCGCTCTCGGACTTCTGTCCCCGCATGAGCCGCAACTTCGCCACCATCGACAAGACCCTGAAGTCAGACCCCGCGCTCTACAAGGACACTCACCTCCTCAGCGTCAGCTTCGATCCCACCTACGACACTCCCAAAGTCCTTCGCAGCTACGGCGCTGCCTACACCGGCAACTACGTGAACGAGACCTTCCAGCACTGGGAGTTTGCCGCTCCGTCCCTCACCGAGCTCCCCAAAATGGAGCAGTACTTCGACGTCGGCGTAACCCCCGGCCAGAACGGAACCCTGCAACACTCGCTCTCGACCGTCGTCATCGACAAGGACGGCAAAGTCTTCGCCTTCTGGCCCACCAACGATTGGAAGGTTGACGACGTACTCGCAGAGATAAAGGCCGCAGGCTAACTATCGATACTCCAGGTGCACTGGACAAAACTTTATAAATACACATAGGAGAATGGCATTGGCTAAGTTGACGATTTGGTTCGGAGTGTTGCTTGCAGCGGTGAGTCTCGGCTTTTGGATAGGGATGGGCAGAGTCGAAACTGCGCCCCTGCATCCCGCAGGAATTGGCGTTCTTCTGATCATCTGCGGCTTCTTCGCAACCACAGAGAACCCGAAGAAGCGCATGCTCTGGATGCATATAGCGGTGACGCTCGGCCTGATTGGATTTCTCGCCACCGGCATTCGTGCGGTCATCCAACTCTCGAAGGGCACGGCCATGTCGATCAATCCCATGGGTTTTGAAGAGCGGGTTGTCATCGCACTGATCTGCCTCATCTACGTTGCCCTCTGCGTGCGAAGCTTCATCGCAGCTCGGCGCACGCGCCTCGTCTAAGTCCGGCCAAGGTAAACTAACCCTCAATGGCACATCACGGAACTTCGAACATGGGCGGCACGGTCCGCATGCGCGCGGCAGATTCACCGTCGCGCGGCACCGGTCGCGCCACCACCGCCGACCTCACCGCCAAACGTCCCAAGCCTAAATTCAAGGACATCTGGCCCGAGATCTGGGCGCTCGTCAAGCCGCGCCGCGTCCTCCTCGCCGGCTGCTTCCTCCTGATGATCGTCAACCGCACCTGCGCCCTGGTGCTTCCGGCCTCGTTCAAGCCGCTCATCGATCAGGTCTTCACCCACCACCGTCACGCGCTTCTTCCCTGGATCGTCGGCGCTGTCCTCATCGCCACGCTCATTCAGGGCGTCACGTCCTACGCCCTCACCCAGCTCCTCTCGAAGGCCGGTCAGCGCCTCATCGCCGACCTCCGCATGCAGGTCCAGCAGCACGTCGGCAAGCTCTCCGTAGCCTTCTATGACGAGACCCGCACCGGCACCCTCGTCGCCCGCATCATGAACGACGTCGAAGGTGTCCGCAACCTCATCGGCACCGGCATTGTCGACTTCGTCGGCGGCGTCCTCACCGGCATCCTGGCCTTCACCTACCTCATGTACGTCTCCGTCAGCATGACGCTGCTCGCCTTCGTCATCATGACCGCCTTCGCGCTCGTCCTCCAGCGAGCCTTCAAGACCATCCGCCCCATCTTCCGCGAGCGCGCCAAGATCAACGCCGAGGTCACCGGCCGTCTCACCGAATCTCTCGGCGGCGTCCGCGTCGTCAAGGGCTACCACGCCGAAGACAGCGAAGCCAAAGTCTTTGCGGGAGGTGTCGACCGACTCCTCCAGAACGTCATCAGCTCGCTCACCGCGCAATCCCTCATGACGCTCTCCTCCACCGTCATCCTGGGCATCGTCGGCGCGGTCGTCATGTTCATGGGAGCGCATCTCAACGCCCTCGGCAAGCTCACCGCCGGCAGCTACTTCTCCTACGTCATGTTCCTCGCCTTCATGACCGCCCCCATCGTCCAGCTCGTCGCCATCGGCACCCAACTCACCGAAGCCCTCGCCGGCCTCGACCGCACCCGCGAGATCATGGGCGAGCGCGAAGAGGACGCCGATCCCGCCCGCTCCATCGAGCTCGGCCCCCTCGCCGGCGATGTTCGCTTCGTCGACGTCGGTTTCTCCTACGTCCCCGACAAGCCCGTCCTGCACAACATCAGCTTCGAGTCCCGCCCCGGCACCGTCACCGCGCTCGTCGGCTCCAGCGGCTCCGGCAAGTCCACCATCATCTCGCTCATCTGCGGCTTTCACACCGCGCAGTCCGGCGCTGTGCTCATCGACGACCACGACCTCGCCGCCGCCAAGCTCAGCAGCTACCGCCAACAACTCGGCGTCGTCCTGCAGGAAACCTTCCTCTTCGACGGAACGATTCGTGAAAATGTGAAGTTTCCCCGCCCCTCCGCCACCGAAGAAGACTTCTTGAAGGCCTGCAAGATTGCGAGGGTCGACGAGTTCGCCGAGCGCTTTCCCGAGCAGTACGACACCATCGTCGGCGAGCGCGGCGTCAAGCTCTCCGGAGGCCAGCGCCAGCGCCTCTCCATCGCCCGCGCCATCTTAGCCGACCCCCGCATCCTCATCCTCGACGAGGCCACGAGCTCCCTCGACTCCGAGTCCGAAGCCCTCATCCAGGCCGGCCTCAACTTCCTCATGCAGGGCCGCACCACCTTCGTCATCGCCCACCGTCTATCCACCATCCGCCGCGCCGACCAGATCCTCGTCGTCGAGCAAGGCCACATCGTCGAGCGCGGAACCCACGAGCAGCTCTACATCCTCAACGGCCGCTACCGCGACCTCTACGACCGCCAGCACGGCCTCGAAGCCAACCTCTTCCTCGCCCCCGGCGAAGGCGACACCATCCCCGACACCGTCTAAACGGCGATCTTAAGCGCCGTGCAATCGTATGTACATCGATTGTATATTGAATGTACAGTTAGCTCATGCCGTTGCATATCAATAACCCGGCCGTCGAACAGGAGATTCGCTCCCTCGCGGCGGACACAGGCGAAAGCCTCACAGAGGCCATCGGTATCGCCGTCCGGGAACGTCGTCGCCGGCTGCGGCCCAGGATCCAGGACCCGGCCACCTACGAAAAGATCATGCGGGTCGCGCACCGCGTAGCGGCTTTGCCGCCTCTCGACGATAGATCCGACGATGAGGTCCTTGGCTACGATGAAAATGGATTGCCCAGCTAATGGTCATCGATTCATCCGCAATGATCGCGATTCTCAGGCTCGAAGACGAAGCCCCGAAATTCGCAAAGGCAATTAGCTCAGACCCTGTCCGCCTTATCTCTGCGGCAACCATGGTAGAAATCGGAATTCTCTTGATTGCTCGTTCCGATTCCGCCTATCAGGAGTTCGAACAACTCATCTCAGATATCGAGATCGAGATCGTCCCCGTGGATGAGCAGCAATCACGAATCGCGCTTGATGCCTTTCGTCGCTACGGCAAGGGCCGCCATCCGGCTCGTCTCAATTACGGTGACTGTTTTACCTATGCCCTCGCAAAGCTCTCCGGCGAGCCTCTGCTCTTCAAAGGCAACGACTTCAGCCAAACCGACGTCCTTCGCGCCTAAGCCTCCGCCCCCAGCTCCCGCAGCACGAACGCGTCGTCAAACGCAATCTCCTTCAGGTAGTCATACCGCCCGCTGGCCCCGCCATGCCCCGCGTCCATATTCACGTGCAGCAGCAACGGAGCCTCATTCGTCTTCAGCGTGCGCAGCTTCGCCACATACTTCGCCGGCTCCCAATACATCACCTGCGAATCATTCAAACTCGTCTTCACCAGCATCGCCGGATACGCAGCCGCATGCAGATTCTCATAAGGCGAATAGCTCAGCATGTACTCAAACGCCGCCGCCTCATTCGGATTCCCCCACTCCTCATACTCCGCGACCGTCAGCGGCAAACTAGCGTCCAGCATCGTGTTCATCACATCCACGAACGGCACATGCGACAGCACCACGCGAAACAGCTCCGGCCGCATATTCACCACCGCGCCCGTCAGCAATCCGCCCGCGCTCCCGCCCTCAATCGCCACCCGCTTCGGATCGCCATACCCCTCGCGCAACAAAAACTCCGTAGCCTCAATAAAGTCCGTGAACGTATTCCGCTTCGCCATCATCTTGCCGCCCTCGTGCCACGGATCGCCCAGCTCTCCTCCGCCGCGAATGTGCGCATAGGCCACCACCACGCCACGATCCAGCAGCGCCAGCCTTGACGCGCCAAATCCCAGCGGCAGCGCATACCCATACGACCCATAGCCATACACATACAGCGGCGACGTCCCATCTTTCCTGAACTTGTCCACCCGATACACCAGCGACACCGGAACCTCGGTCCCATCCATCGCCTTGAACCACAGCCGCTCCGAAGCATACCGCGACGCATCGAAACCGCCCGGAACCTCCTGCTGCTTCAGCAGCGTCGACTCCCGCTTCGCCACGTCATACTCAAATACCGATCCCGGCCGCACCAGCGACTGGTACGAGTACCGATACTTCGCCGTCGCAAAGTCCCGATTCACATCTCCATCCGCCTCATACGCCGGGTCAGGGAAGCGTATATCATTCGACTCCCCCAGCAGCCCCCTGTCGTCAAACAAGAAAACTCGCATCACGGGCAATCCACGTTCCCGGTAGCTCGCAACGAAGAAGTCGTGAAATAGATCGATATCTTCGAGCGGCGCATCTTTGATTTCGGGAAGAATTTCCATCCATAGCTCGCGGTCGTCTTCCAATCCAAACCCCACATACATCAACCGGAATTGCTCGGCTTTGTGATTCGTATGGATGTAGAAGAAACCGTCTCGGTGCTCGACGGAATATTCTTCATCCTCAACCCGTGCGGCGAATAGCCTGAAATCATCTTGCGGACGGTGGGCGTTCAAATACCAAGTCTCGCTCGTCGTATGGCTCCCCGCTTCCAGCAGCAAATACTCCCGGTCCCGAGTCCGTCCCACGCCCAGATTAAACCGCTCGTCCTCCTCGTGAAACACCTCCACCGGCTCCGCCCCCAGCACCTTCCGAAACACCCGATCCTGCCGCTTTGTCTGTTCATCCTCGGTCGAGTAGAACAGCGTAGCCGAATCCGGAGCCCACACCACCGATCCCACCCGTTCCGCAGTCTCCGCCAGCATTTCCCCCGTCTCCAGGTTCTTCACCGCCAGCGTGTACTGCCTGAACCCCGTCTTGTCCGTCGTATACGCCAACAGCCGTCCATCAGGACTCACGCTCAGCGTTCCCAGCTGCGTAAACGGCTGCCCCTCAGCCAGCAGATTCACGTCCAGAAACACCTCTTCCGCCTCAGGCCTCCCCACCGGCCTCCGGCAATATCGCGCATACTGCCGCCCCTTCTCCGTACGCGTCAAATACTCCCACGCCCCATCGCGATACGGCACCGACACATCGTCTTCCTTGATGTGCGACAGAATCTCGTCATACAAAGTCTTCTGCAGCGCCTCCGTCCCGCCCATCGCCGCGGCGGTATACGCGTTCTCCGCCTCCAGGTACGCCGTCACAGCAGGCGAACCCTTCTCCCGCAACCAGCCATAATCATCCGTTAGTTCAGTCCCGTGAATCTCTGTTGTCTTCGGTTCGCGCTCAGCAACCGGTGGTGCAATCTTCGTCGGCGTCATCATCTCTCCATACAACAGAATACAGACCGGAACTTCCTCCCCAATCCGGGCGTAAGATCATAGCGTGACCCTCGTTCGGAGAGCCCTCTCGCTTTTGTTGCTGTTCGTCTTCGCGGCCCACGCGCGCGCAGAGTCGCCCGACAAGCTCCCCAAGCCGACCAGCTACGTTGCCGACTTCGCAGGCGTGATCGACCCCGCCTCCAAAGAAAACATCGAGCAGCTCGCCTGGCAGGTCTATTCCAAGGCCCACGCCACCATCGAAGTCGTCACCGTCAAATCCCTCGACGGACAAAACATCGACGAGTGGACCACCGCCCTCGAAGACAAGTGGAAAGTCGGGCCCAAATCCACCGACCGCGGCATCCTCATGGTCTTCGCCATTCAGGACCACAAGCGCCGCATCGAAGTCGGCTACGGCCTGGAGGGCATCCTCCCCGACGCCAAGGTCGGCGACATCGGTCGCAGCATGGTGCCCCAACTCCAGCAGGGACAATACGGTCCCGCCATCCAATCTGGCGTCCAGCAGATCGCCACCGTCATCGCAGCCGACGCCAACGTCACCCTCACCCCTCCCCAGCAGCCCCAGGGCGCCCCGGCTTACACGTACCAGCCCCGGAAACACCACACCAACTGGGTCGGCATCGTCTTCTTCATCATCTTCATCGCCCTCATGCTTCACGGCGGCGGACGCGGAGGTGGCGGCAGCGGCTGGCTCTGGTTCCTGCTCGGCAACATCATGGGCGGAGGATTCGGCGGTGGTCGAGGAGGTGGCGGCGGCGGTGGTGGCGGCGGTGGCGGCGGTGGCGGCGGAGGAGGAGACTTCGGCGGAGGCTTTGGCGGCGGCTCCGGGGGCGGCGGCGCCAGCGGCGATTGGTAACCCAGCCTCCGAGAGCACTGAACCAGCAAGTCCTAAGCAACGTACAGTTCTAAGATAAGAAAGTCGGACGTACCATGAAAACGATAGACGCGAAAGGGAATACATCGATGAAGGGTCTTTGGATAGCACTAGGAATAGTAGGTCTGTTCGTCTTGGTCGCACTCCTCGGATTCGGCAGCTACGTCTCCGCGCAACACCAGTTTGTGGCTCTCAACGGAGACGTCAACCAGACCTACTCACAGGTCGACGTCGAGCAGCAGCGACGCCTCGACCTCATCCCCAACCTCGTCGCCAGCGTCAAGGGTTATGTCAAAGAGGAGTCGACCGTCCTCACCAACATCGCCAACGCCCGCGCCGGAGTCCTCGCCGCCGGTTCCGACCGCGCCAGCAGTATCACCGCCAACAGCAAGCTCGACGTTGCCCTCGGCCCGTTTTTCCGGCTGCAGGAGCAGTACCCTGACCTCAAGGGCAACGAGCAGTTCATGCGCCTGGAAGACGAGCTATCAGGAAGCGAGAATCGCATCGCCGTATCCCGCCGCAGGTACAACCTGGCGCTCGAAGCCTATGACAACGACGTGCAATCCTTCCCCAACAGCATCTGGGCCAAGGTCGCCGGCTTCCACTACCGCGATGAGTACTTCAAGGGCAATCCAAATAACAACGTTGCCCCCACCGTCGACTTCGGCAAATAGCTTCCAGCCTCTGCAGCCGCATGCAAACTTCGACGCGGCTGCGTTGAATCCCCTCTGCGGCCGCGTTGAATCTCCTCCGCGGCCGCTTTGAAGGGGTGGGACTTCAGTCCCGCCATTGCCCCCCACCGAACTCCTGCGGCTTTAGCCGCTGTGGGAATGCTGTCCCACCACCAGAGCCCCTACCGCAACAACCCACCATCCCTCAGCCCTCGCAGCACCCGCTCGATCGACCAGTCCAGCGCCTCTGTGCCGGACACCGTCATCGTAGCCCGTGCCTGCGAGGGCAGCACATACCTCTCCGCCATCGGCCTCGCCGTCGCCTCAAACTGCGCCCGCACCGACGCCTCCGTCCGCCCCCTCTCCCGCATATCCCGATAGATCCGCCGAGCCAGGCAAACCTCATTCGGCGCCTCCACGTAAATGCTGAAGTCGTACATCGGCCAAAGCTCCGCATAATGCATCGCCAGGATCCCCTCCACCACCACAAACGGCGCCGGAGCCACCGCCTCAAATTTCCCCGCCACCCGTGCATGATGCGCAAAGTCATACACCGGCCGCTGGATCGTCCGCCCCTCCCGCAGCCCCCGAATATGTTCAATAAACAGCTCGCTCTCCAGCGAATCCGGATGATCGAAATTCTGTTTGTGCCGATCGTCGAGAGGGAACTGCGACAGGTCCCGATAATACAAATCCAGCGGAAACAGCGTCGCCTCGAGCTGCGTCGTCAGCTCCCGCGCCAGGCTCGTCTTGCCCGACCCCGAACACCCGCCGATCCCCACCACCACGGGTCGTCGCATTGCCCTCATCTCTTCCTGTTCCTGATGCACGACCCCTAGTGTAAGGCCATCGCCAACTCGCGAGCCCCGAAGCTCTAGCCCACCGTCTCCGCGATCGCCGCCGCCACCTGCGGCACCAGCGCCTTCACCAGCGAACTGAACTGCGCCTCCACCCTCCGCCCAATCTCCATCACCTCTTCATGATGAATCACCCGGTCCAGCACTCCCGCCGCCATATTCGTCACCAGCGAAATCCCCAGCACCTCCATCCCCATGTGCCGAGCCACAATCACCTCATGCACCGTGCTCATCCCCACCAGGTCCGCGCCCAGCGTACGGAACGCCCGAATCTCCGCCGGAGTCTCATAGCTCGGCCCCAGCACTGCGATATACACGCCCTCAGGCAGCGGAATCTTCTGCTTCTCCGCCTCCGCGTGCGCCAGCTTGCGCAGCCGCGCCGAGTACGCCACCGTCATATCGAAGAACCTGTACCCCGTGCCCTCGCGCATCCCGAACCGCGGCTCATTCGGCCCCGCCGCCGCATTCATTCCCGTCAGATTGATGTGGTCGCTGATCGCCACCAGCGTCCCTTCGCCATAGCTCGAATTGATCCCGCCCGCAGCGTTCGTCACGATCAAGCCCTTGCATCCCAGCAGCCCCAGCACCCGCGTCGGAAAGGTCACCTCGTTCATCGAGTAGCCCTCATACGCGTGCACCCGCCCCTGCATCACCGCGACATTCACCCCGCCAATCGTACCCCCCACCAGCTTGCCCGAGTGCCCCTCCACCGTCGACAGCGGCCACCCCGGAATCTCCCCGTAATCAATCGTCGTCGCGCCTTCCACCTGCCGCGCAAAGTTCCCCAGCCCCGACCCCAGGATGATCCCCAGCACCGGCCTGCGCTTATGCAGCGAGCGGATATGGTCAGCAGCAGCGAGCGCGCGAGCGTACTTGTCAGACATAGATGATCCTTGCTCCTATTTAATCAACATGCTCACAATACTCGCGGACATCAGATTCGCCATCGTCCCCGCCAGCATCGCGCGCACTCCCAGTTGTGCCAGATCATTCCGGCGATTCGGAACCAGCGCCCCAATCCCGCCGATCTGCATTCCAATCGACCCCACATTCGCAAAGCCGCACAGCGCAAACGTCGCTATCGAAAACGTCCGTGGCGAAAGCGTAGCTTTGATTTTGCCCAGCTCGGCAAACGCCAGAAACTCGTTGATGATCGTTCGCGTGCCCAGCAGGTTGCCGATGACCTTCGCCTCGCGCCACGGAATCCCGATCAGCCACGCCACCGGCGCGCCCACGACGCCAAGCACATTGTTCAGCGAATGAGGAAAGGGGATGTGCTGATGTGTGAAGGGAATCGTAAAGCCCCACGCAAAGTTCGAAATCCCCAGCATCACCGCATTGGCAAGTCCTACCAGCGCCACAAACGCCAGCAGCATAATCGCCACATTGAACGCCAGTTGTCCGCCATCGATGGTTCCGCGCGCAATCGCCCCAACCAGGTTCTCGTTCTTGTGCTCTTCGCTCGGAGGCATCGTCACCGTTCCCGCCGTCGCCGGAACCTCTGTCTCCGGCACCAGCATCTTCGCCACCAGGATCGTTCCCGGCGCCGTCATGATCACCGCCGACAGCAAGTCCTTCGCATTGATCCCGAACAGAATATAGGCGGCCATAATGCCGCCCGACACATGCGCCATCCCCGACGTCATAATCGTCATCAACTCCGACCGCGTCGCTCCATCCAGGAACGGACGAATTGTCAGCGGAGCCTCCGTCTGCCCCATGAAGATCGATGCCGCCACGTTCGTCGACTCAGCGCCCGACGTCCCCATCGTCCGCTGCATCAGCCACGCCACCACCTTGATAATCTGCTGCATCACGCCAATGTGGTAAAGAATCGCAAAGAACGCGCTCACGAAAATAATCGTCGGCAGCACCGCGAACGCAAACACGCTCAGCGGATTGCTCGGAATCCCAAGGTACCCGAACACCAGCCCCGACCCATCCGCCGAGTGCCCCAGCAGTCCCGTAATCACCCCCGAGACCTTGCTCAGCACCGTCTGCCCGTACGTCCACTTGATCACCGCGATTGCAAATAGAATCTGCAGCCCCAGCCCCCACACCACGGTCTTCCACCGTATCGCCCGCCGGTTGGTCGAGAACGCATACGCAAGACCGATAAACACAATAAGTCCAAGCAGTCCGGTAAAACGTCCCAAGGGCAAGCTCCGGTGGTGCAGGCTGTAATGACGCTATATTCAAGTGCGTGTAGTGGCAGTGTAACCATTCGCGCCGCCCTCGGCCAGCCCCCGTTTACCCCGCCCCCCCCCACGAAAGGCGCTCAGATGGTATACTAAGTTTGGTCGTCGAATCCGATTGGTCTTTTTGCTTGTTCCGGCTGTACGGCTCTACTCGCAAAGTAACCAACATTGCGTTCAGCGGTACATTGCTATAAGAGGAACAAGAATAATGGAACAGGGAACAGTAAAATGGTTTAACGATGCCAAGGGCTTCGGATTTGTCAGCCGCGAAAATGGCGACGACGTCTTCGTGCATCACTCCGCCATCCAGAGCAACGGCTTCCGTTCGCTTCAGGAAGGCCAGCGCGTCCAATTCAACGTAGTCAAGGGCCCTAAGGGCTGGCAGGCCGAGAACGTTCAGGCCCTGTAAGACATCTTGCAGTCAGGCGAAGGGGCGGTTCTTGACGAACCGCCCCTTTTTGCTTTTTACCCCCGCCTTTCGCACCATCCATTTACCGCCCCACGGTAAATCCTTGAGTACCACCCCCACATCCCTGCCTTGCGCCGGATTTCTCTCCGGTTGGCAGCTACCTTTGCAGTCCTAAAGACTCTGGAGCGTGCATATGTCCACCATTCCCACCATCGAGAGTAAGTACCACCTCAAAAGCATCCACGCCGAGATCGACCTTTTCGACCGTCGCCTCGCGCATCTCAACAAGTACGACGTCTTCGAGACCGAAGCCGCCCGCGTCGCTGCTGCTCGCAAGTTGAACCTCAAGCGCGACCCCCTCGTCGTCACCGCCAAGCGCCTCGTCGCCGAAGGTGTCGAGTACAAGGAGAGCGAGCTCCCCCGCTCCTTCCGCCCCGAAGGCGTTCCCGCCCCGGTAGAAGCCAAGTCCGAGCCGGAGCCCGCCGCGACCCACAACCCCTCCGAAAACCGCTCTGCTCGCCGCCAGGGATCGCCCTACGCCGGAACCTCCCTGGATTGGGAAAAGTCCGTTCAGCACTACATGCAGAACAAGTCTGCCAAGGCCTGAATCTCCGCAACCCGCTGCGCAGCGCAGGTCATTGCGCCGCCAGCCCTTCCCCCCGCACCACCTCGCGCACCAGGGCCTGCCGCTCTGGCTTCTCCTCCCCAATCTTCACCGTAGCCTCCAGCATCCGGTAAGGCTCCTCCAGCAGCGCCTCTTCTTCGCTGAACAGCGTAAACACCGCCTGCCCCGCCTTCACCCAATCTCCAATCTTCGTGTGCGATTCAATCCCAGCGTGCGCACTCACCGGATCGCCCGGCTTCGCCCTCCCCGCGCCCAGCCGCTGCACGGCCCAGCCGACCTGCTTGCAGTCCATCCCCATCAAATAGCCCGTGTGCGAAGCCCGCAGCACCCGCGTCGCCTTTGGCTTGTGGAACGCCGCCGGATCATCGAACACGCGAATATCCCCGCCCTGTGCGGCCACAATCTTCAACCACGCCGCATACGCCGCGCCTGACCGTAAAATCTCATCCGCCAGCCGAGCCCCCTCCTCCGGCGACCCCGCTCGCCCCGCCATAAACAGTCCCCACCCGCTCAGCGCATTAGCCAGCTCAATCAGGTCCGCCGACATCGCATGCCGCACGCCCTTCATAATATCGACGCACTCCCAAACCTCCACCCAATTCCCCGAAAACCTCCCCAGCGGCTCATCCATGGCCGTCAGCAGGGCCACCGTCCTCGTCCCCGCGCTCTCCCCCGTCGACACCATCAGCTCCGCCAGAAACTTCGACCGCTCCAGCGTCGGCATAAACGCCCCCGACCCCACCTTCACATCCAGCACCAGCCCGCGAAGGTCCTCGGCCAGCTTCTTGCTCATAATGCTCGCGCAGATCAAAAACGGCGACTCCACCGTCCCCGTATGGTCCCGCATCCCATAAAGAATCCGATCCGCCGGCACCAGCCTTGGCGTCTGCCCCACCAGCGCCGCATGGCACTCGCGCAGCACCTCGCCCATCCGGGCCAGCGAAAGCTGCGAATCAAACCCGGGAATCGTCTCCAGCTTGTCTAAAGTCCCGCCCGTATGACCGAGGCTGCGTCCCGAAATCATCGGCACCGACACATTCGGGCCGTCCTCCATCCCCGCCGCCGCCCACACCGGAGCAATCAGCAGCGAGCTCTTATCCCCCACGCCCCCGGTCGAGTGCTTGTCCACCGTAAAGCTATTCAGCCCCGAAGCATCGAACGTCTCCCCTGAAAACCGCATCGCCCGAGTCAAATCCCCCAACTCCCTCAACGAAAGCCCGCGCTCAAACACGGCCATCAAGAACGCCCCCATCTGCGCGTCCGTGATCGTCTCTCCAGCGTCCCCGTCGCCCGCCGTGCGCGCAGCACCCTCCCCATTACGCACCACGGCACTCACAAAAAACTCAATCTCCGCAGTCGACAGCTCCCCGCCGTCCCGCTTCTTCAACAGCAAATCAATCGCATGCATCATCACATCCTTCAACTTTAGCCCGTTGCAAACACTGTCATCTCGACCGCAGCGGAGAGACCTGCAGGTTGCCGGCTGCAATCACCCTGTCCGCCATA